>VMBT01000185.1_pt1 | contig 42272 bp, 40 predicted proteins | sample 4404301 | NCBI WGS metagenome assembly VMBT01 (sample SAMN12238535, study PRJNA552566) | marine metagenome | isolation source: Coastal seawater | place: USA: coastal Georgia, Sapelo Island | collected 2008-08/2009-08
GAGTGGTGGATTTGAACCACCGGTCTCCGGGTTATGAGCCCGACGAGATAACCTGGCTACTCCAACTCGCTACCCCCTCGCTGATGCCTCAGTTATTTGAAGCGAGCGGGAAGGCGTAATTGCGATTCTTAGATGGTAACAGTATTGAGATGTCAGCATTCCGGCAACATTTGAACAAACCATGGAAGGCAATGTCCTGATTCAGAATGCTTCCTTAGTTTTGTCAGATCGTATTGTAGATGGAGACCTTCGCGTATCCAATGGTTCGATCCACAAAATCGCTACCGGAGGTGGCTTAGAGGCCTCAAATGGAGAATTAGTAATCGATGGTACTGGACTACATCTGCTTCCAGGTGCGATAGATCCGCATGTCCACTTCAGGGAACCTGGTAATACCGACAAGGAAGATCTGCAAAGTGGTAGTAGAGCAGCAGTAGCAGGAGGTGTTACTGCTTTCTTGGATATGCCAAACAATGCCCCAAATGCTACCAACCGGGCGACCTTGGAGGCTAAGATCTCCTTAGCTGAATCAAAGAGCGTTAATCACTTTGGATTCTTTGCTGGAGCAACAAGGGATAATGTCAGAGATTTACAAGATATCGAAGGAATGGATGGAGTTTGTGGCATCAAGATATTCATGGGAAGTAGCACAGGGGATTTATTGGTTCACGAGCAAAAAGACCTGGAAAATATTTTTGCAAATACTGGTGGAATAATCGCAACCCACGCAGAAGATGAGAATAGGCTTCAACAACGAATCGCCGAATTTGGTGATCAGACCGACATCAGAAAACACGCGGAATGTCGGGATGTAGAGTGTGCGTTCATTGCCACAAAGAGAGCTGCTGCTCTTGCCAAAGAACACGACCATCGACTGCACATAGTTCACCTAACTAGTGCAACTGAAGCAGACTGGTTAAACAAAAACAAAGGTGATTTAATCACCACTGAAGTTTGTTCTCAACACCTAACTTTCGACCAAGACGATGTAGAATCGCTAGGGGTTAGAGCCCTTATGAACCCGCCAATACGCTATACTGAGGACCGAGATACTCTATGGAAGCGACTTAAAGATGGTACAATTGATTGCGTCGTCACAGATCATGCCCCTCATTCCCTCGAAGCAAAATCTGTGGGATATCCAAACGCTCCAGCGGGCATGCCTGGCGTTGAGACATCTCTGCCATTGATGCTTACTCACGCAATGAATGGTAAGTGTAGTGTCAATGACGTAGCTAATTGGATGTGTGCCGGTCCCGCTAGAGTTTATGGTATGAAAAACAAAGGCTCTCTTATCGAAGGCTATGACGGCGATTTGACTTTAGTTGACTTAGAAAATCGTCGTACAATTACCGATGCCGATACATGGACCAAAGTCGGTTGGACACCGTACGATGGAATGGAATTGACAGGGTGGCCAATGTACACCATCGTTGATGGAAATATTGTCCACAAGCGCGAGGCTGGTGGCCCCCTCAGGGGCACACCTACTGCCAAGCCAGGAAGTACTGGTAGAGTTCTGAAATTCAACTAATTGGATTCAGACCCTACCGCTCCATCATCAGAACCTTCTGATTCCGATTCTTCTACATCGTCTTCTTCGTAGTAATACCAATCAGGTAATACATGACCCGGAATATCCAATTCTTGGATTGGGCTTAGGTCAGTAGTGCTGTGTATCGTTACTCCAAGAGCTGAGAACGCGTAGACATAATCGCCCATGAAAATCGACCTGCGGATGTTGGTAGAGTAAGAGAACCACCAATGTACATCAGAATCATCGTTGTTGTAGAATGGCGAATGATCCACTTCTCCATGTTCTGAGAGACTCAAGTTCTCAGCATCTACGTTGACCAATTTCAACATAGAGACATACTCGTAGCCATATCCTCCGTCTACATCGTAGGTGTATCGGTATGTGGAAAGAGGAACTGCAAGCAAGTTCTCAGGAGCCCAGTAGGTGAATGCCTTGTGCTCATAGGTAGCCTCTGACCATGACCATGACCATCCACATGTTCGAACATCATCGCAGTTCTCGTCTGTGTAAGCCGGAGACAGAGGTAGCGAATCTGCTAGAGTTGGGTTAGTTGGGTCGCTGACGTCGAAAAGCGAAATCTGAGTCATAGACCAGTCCAATCCTAGTCCATCCTCACCTGGTCCAATACCAATTGTAAGCAGAGTGTTTTCATCCACAGGATGAATGTAAGTTGAGACTCCAGGAACTTCCAATTCTCCAAGAATTGTCGGATTGGTTGGGTCTGAAAGATCTATTACCCAGAGTGGGTCAATGGTCTCGAAGGTTACGAGATATCCTCTATCACCGATGAAGCGGGCACTCCAAATTGTCTCACCTGGAGCGATACCATCGACCTTGCCTACCTCATCGAGGCCGACCTGTCCATCGTGCTGAAGAACGGTCACTCCATTGGTTGGACCATCGAAGACTAGTTCTCCGGTTTCAGGATCGACTTCGTCAGTTAGCCACCATCGACCCCAAATATCCGATGTAGTTGCAATTCTGATTGAACCATCATATTCAGACATAGAGAATTGATCTTGGACGGTTCCATCTACACGGCCTGAGCCTAGGTAGCTGGTAGTTGTCGAATCTGAGATATCGAAGGCGTGGATATTTGTCGCATCATCAAAATCAGTGTTCTGCCAGAACCACCACCAATCATTAGCAGGTTCTGCTAGGATTAGCATATCTTGCGAGGCATACACGTGTACCCAAGACGAAGCTATGTGGTCAACTTCCATCTCAACATCCGAATCCAATAATTGGAAAGTGATGATTGAAGTGAATCCCTTGGAGACACTGTCAGTACTGGCTGCGAATTCTGAACAATCCTCGGATGTTATCGGAAGGGAAGCAATGCCAGAGTCTGTCATTTCATACATCTGAGGAGCAAAGTCTGCTAGAGTTAGTCCATTGATTATATCCTGATTATTTTGGATTGTCTCTTGCAGGTGGAATTGCCATGCAGCGATTCTATCATCTTCATTTTCAATTTCCCAATATTCGCTAGGTAGGTCTACCCAGTATCGTAGTCCATCGAAGTTAGCATAGTTGTGAGTGACCGAGCGGACTGTACCATCAACCATTCGTGCGGTGTGGTAATATCCCTCAATGTACAACTCACGATCTACTTCTGGAGAGGTTCTGTCGGAAATATCGACAATTGTGTACTTCACTAGGTTCTGAGTGCGGTAATATGTCCATGACTCCTTTCCTTCACCCCATTGTACCTCCTCAATCAGAAGGTCGCGAAGAGGATGGTCTTCTGGAAGGTTCCAGGCATAAATCATCGAAGCGATGACGAGTTTATCGCCATCAATCATCATTTGCAGTGGGCTGCCCTCGATTTCCATTTCTGAGGTAAGGCCGATTTGACCAAATTCAGGTACGTCCATAATGACTAGGCTTTGGCCGTTCAGCATGTATATGTGGAATCCATCTGTCTTGAGGAAGTCAGCCTCATCAACACCAGCTTCCTGATTATTTGTTCCTGAGAATTCTCCTTCTCGAGATGTTGAGGCTGAATTTGAACCTGAATTTGATCCGCCATCATCTCCCGCTGACTCTGCTACAGCAACGTCTCCGTCAAACATAACATCGCCACCTCTCCACATCCAAGGCCCACCTATCCAGTGGTAGTAGGATTCCTGATCTAATCGAACTAACATCTCATCGAATAGCGAACCCTTTAGGTCAAGCAACAAGGCATCACATTCGTCATATGTCTGCAAAGTTGGTTGGGTTCGAGTTCTATCTGGAAGATCTAATTGTGGATAATCTTCTACGATAATTTCGATTGTTCTATCTAATTCATTTTCAATGTCTTCAACTGCACCGAGGCATCCAGATGTCAGCATCATTGCGAGCACGAGTATGGCAGCGTTTCGTTGCATCATGTAAAATCCGAATTGAGTTTTAGATATCAAACGGTTGGTTCAATGATTTGACAAATCAATAATCAAAAGATGGACCTAACTTATTCGGAAGACCGAGATTCAACTCATTTGATGGGGCTGGATCATCTGTATCATCCTCATCAATTTCCTGGGCTTTCGTCTCTTCAGCTACGCCCACCTCCAATACAGAGGCTAGGCCTCCTGCGCCGACCATGAAAATCAGCGCAGCAAAATGCATGTCCGCGTTATAGGTCATCAAACCGACTACAATGTGGTCTAAGACTTAAGCAACTTCCATTCCTGCATCAATGACAATTCACCCCTATTCGTAGGACTGCGGACCAGTGGGAAATTGGTTTCCGGAATGCGGAGTAGTAAGCCGAAATCCCACTAACCGGCAGCCTCGGACCTAGCAAGTTCTCTACTGCTGGATAGTGTCTCTAATCCGACTGAAGATAGACGCCAATTTGGCCTTCGAGATTCGCTTGCTGGCTCGACTAACTCTGCGGTCTTCAGTTCACTTAGGTGATGACTGAGTAGTTGACGGGAAATCTGTAACTTAGTTTGAATATCACTTCCCTTCAAGCCAATTTGGCCTGAGTCTGCCAAGATCTCAAGAATCGCCAATCGTGTTCCCCCAATTGGGTTGCGAATTCGGCTCAGCTCTTCTTTACTGAGACTGGAGATTGCGTAGCGTCGGAGTTTTCCATCTCTCCAAGAAATGACTTCACCTTGTCCTTCTAGAGTGTGGAGATGGTATGCTGTGACGCCATTTGCTAGACCCAATGCATCTCGAAGAGCGGAGAAATGAATACCTGCATTTGCTTCCAAATAACCTAAGATTCTACCACGTGTAAGCATATCATCGCGATTTGCTTTCATCCTCGCAAGCAAAGGGGTTGCAAGAGCAATTAGAACAGTAACTCGCATCGCTTCGAAGAGAATGGAGCCGACTGCAAGAGAACCAAGAGCAGCCCCTCCTCCTGCAACTAGACCCGTTGGAAGGTTATCGGAAGAATCCGATTTTTCCTCCTCTTCACCACCTTTCCTGGTTTCCACTGGCTGATCGGCACCTGAATCATCGTCTGCAGAGGCAGGGGCAGCCTCTAATTCTGCGAAAGTATCCATTTCAGGCTCAATCAAATCGGCTTCCGGCGCCTCATTTAGCATCCATCCGCCGGCTACGATTGCAAGTACCGCAAGCAGTGTGTAAGCCCTAACTGCGGATACCCCGTCCATACCTTTTCGTAGGCTGGGGAGAATAAGAGGCGCTTGGTTAGATGATTTGACATTCCGGAGCGGCTTTCAATAAGGGGGACCGCTCTCAGGAGGTTGTCGAGATGAGCGAAGCAGATGAGACTCAACCTGACGCTGATGAGCAGCGCGAGGAAGCAATGCTCACAGCCGCGCGTTCGGTTGTCCGAACCTGCATGCAGGTGAGACAAGTAGAATCTGTGTTAATAATCACAGACCCGGAGTCGTCAGAAATTGGTAGAGCGCTCTACGAAGCTACCGCGATGGTAACTGATAGGGTCCTAATGATGATGATGCCACCAAGTCATAGAGAGGGGAATGAACCTCCAAATTCGGTTGCTGACTTAATGCGTCGTCAGGATGTTGTCCTTATGGCAACCAAACACTCGCTTACCCATACAAGAGCGAGGGCGAATGCTTCTCGTGAGAATGTTAGAATCGCTTCCCTTCCAGGTATAGATGCAGAGACTTTTGCAAATGGTGGTATGACTGCTGATTACAATGCTTTACAGAAGGAAATTTCTGGTCTCAATTCGATACTTCGTAGAAGGCGAGATGTCCACGTTACAAGTGAGGCTGGTACTGATCTAAAATTCACTACTGGAAGCCGATGGATTTTGGAAGATAATGGAATTTGTAACAGACCAGGAGCAATTACAAATCTACCTGCCGGAAAGGTATTCGTTCTACCAAAGGAAGGTAGTGCAAATGGTAGAATCGTAATCGATGGTTCTTGGGAGGGTGAAAAATTGGAAAAACCAATTTCGATTTTGGTTGAAGAAGGAATCATCACAGACGTTAGTGGTGATGAAAAAGCCGAAGCCATTTGGAAACAAATGGAGGATATTCGCTCAGGGCTCAGACCATCAAAAGCAGCGATGGTGGGTAACTTTGCAGAATTTGGTTTTGGAATGAACCCCAGGGCGAAAATCATCGGCAATTCTTTGGAAGATTTAGTTTCAAGAGGTGCGATATACTTCGGTTTTGGAAATAATATGGCGCTTGGTGGAACTGTCAACGTTCCTCTTCACATCAGAGGAGTTTGCAGAAAAGCCACTGTAGCGCTGGAAGAAGTAGATCTTCTAGTCGAAGGCAAAGTGACCGCGAAGGTGAGATGATGCGCGCGGTACTTTGGTGCAATGGAGACACGCCAAACCCTGAGTTGGTCAGGAAATTACTCGATGATGCGACTTTGTTTGGGATTGATGGCGGGGCTGACAAAGCGATTGCAGCAGGATTTGAGGTATCTGAAGTTCTAGGCGACTTAGATTCAGTCGATATTGCTGGTTGGAACGGTAAGTCGACCCTACTATCAGATGATTTTTCGAATGACTTGGCAAAATCGTTTGTGCTAATGTCAGAAAGGGGGTTCACCGAAGTGGATGTTGTCGGAATTGACGGCGGTAGTTCCGACCATATCCTTGGAACATGGGCGGCTCTAACAGAGGCCCCTCTGGGTATCTCCATTCAATTACACCACTCTGGTGGAATAACTAAACGACTTCACCCTGATGATGGACCCCTTGATTTTGTCATACCAAAGGGAGATGAATTCTCCGTATTCGCATTAGAACCCTGTGAAAAAGTAAGCATCTCCGGGGCCCGTTGGAACCTGAATTCAGAACCATTGAATTTCTCAACTAAGGGTCTGCATAACCAATCATTAGGAGATGAAATCAGCATCAAAACCGATGGTATTCTAGCAATAATTTTCGGTTCCTGAGTCAATTCAAGACTCATCACTTGGATTTGGGTTCAGTGATAGTAACATTGCGATTGGACGAGTCCTAGGATCACTCTCCAATGCTAACTTCATAATTACAGCAAGAGGAACTCCCAGAATCATTCCCATAATCCCCCAAGCCCAGCCCCAGAAAGCGACTAGAATCAAGAGAACTATTGGCGACATGTCGAGTCGCTGACCCGCAAGTTGTGGCTCAACAAATTGACCCCATGCCACTTGGTTTCCAAATAGTGCTCCAAGGATTAGTAAGGCGGTTAAAGGCTCAAAGAGAATGAAGGAAATTATTGTTGGAGGAATGAAGGAAAGTGGTGCTCCAACGTATGGTACAAAGTCCAGAAGGAAAGTGATTGAGGCCCACATAAACCAACCTGGAATCCCCATATAACTGAGAATTAATGCTACGATTATGGCCTGACCAAAAGCCACAGAGGCTTTGGTTATCACGTAGGTATTGATCCCCTCACCTGCATTCTGGACAATTGAAGAAAATCTATCCATCTCATCAGGGTATGCTGCTTGGAGCCTTCTTGGAAGAGTTTCCGCTTCTACAATGATGAATATAAGGAAGATGAATACTGTAATCGTGCTTCCAGTAAAACCAGCCAATGTACCCATAAATTCGGTGGTAATTGTATTGATTCTTTCAACAGTAACCAATCCAGGAAGCGCACTTACATCGATTGAATAACCATAAATTGAAAGGTCGGAAAATCGTTCAATCTTCTCGGTTAATTTCTCTTCAAGTACCACAGCTTCTCCACTGAAATCTTGTAAGCTTTGATAGAGGATATTTCCAACCAAAAAGAACACTAAAACCACTCCTGTGGTTAGTATCCCATAAGCAGCCAATGGGTGACCATATTTTTCTTCTAACCATTGAGCAGGCGGGCGAATTAGGAAAAACAACAATACCGCCACTACCAAAGGTTGAATGATAGATTTTAGATGAATAATCGCTAGAATTGAGATGAAGAGAAGTATCGCTATATGACTCAGAGTACTAACTTCTACCGAACGCAATGACCTGATGTTTGCCGTGCTCATATGGGGTTGCGTAGGGTTAACCCCAAATCAACCTCACCCCAGAATCAATTTGCTAATTGTGAATAAATCTGAGAAAAATCTTCGGCGTTCTGTCCATATGTGAAATTTTTCAGAACTCTTTCGCGTCCTTTTATTCCACGAGTTTCAAGACCTTCTGGATTATCCAAAAGCCCGAGAATAGCACTTGACATTGAGTCTGTATCTGCCATGGTGAATAACGCTCCAACGGAATCATCGACCATTTCTGGTAATGGCCCATGATTTACTGTTGCAACAGGTGTTCCAGAGGCCATTGCCTCGAGTGGTATCAAACCCTGACCTTCGTAATAGGAAGGATATACGATAAGATCCGCATTACGAAATTCTTCCGCTAATTTGTCGAAAGGCATTCCTGAGTCAATTCGTACGGAAGAAGAAATCCCTAGGCGTTTGGCCTGTTTGACCAGTCTCTTTTTCAGACTGCCTCGACCTACGATTAGCAATTTTGTTTCCGGGTTTTTTTGGTTTACTTGAGCAAAGGCTCGCAGTAGAGAACCGTATCCTTTGCGAGCCGCTAATCGGCCTACTGCAAGGATTTGATTGGTTTCTGTGTCCTTTGCTTCCCCGCTTGGGTGAAACATCTCTGTATCTACTCCCCAATGAATCACCTGACAGTTCCAGTCAGCAGGAGGGGAATACCTCTCTAGGAAGTCTTCCTTAGTGGCATGAGAATTTGCCACACAGACATCTGAACCGTTAACTGCAGCTCGCTCGTATTTGGAGTAATGACCAGCAGTCAGCAGAATTGCTAGGTCGTTTGGATTTGCCCATACCGCGGCTTCTTTCTGCTCGGCCGCGGTACGCAAACCATCTCTTTCACCAAGCCATGAACCATGAAGTGACGATACGATAGGAGCAACATTTTGTTTGCATTCCTTGAATTGTGATTCTGTCCAAGAAATCATTGGACAATGCAAATGAACCACGTCAACTGGATCTTGTGAATGCAATTTCTTTAGATCTGCAAGTGCATGCTTGCCGTACGATTTAGTAAATGCCATTGGAGCATATAGCCATTTGACTTCCCGAATATTCACTCCTTGCTGTTCAAGGGCTTTTCCGCCACCGTCTCGTGTAATCACCGTTATTCGATGTCCGAGCTCGACTAGTGCGGCTGAAAGGTGGTAAACTGTTGAACCCATACCACCCCATCTAGGAGGGTATTCTGCCGACAGCATAGCGATGTGCAGACCCATCTCGACCAACTACCGCTCAAGGGCTGCTCATTTCAAACGAATGGCCTTCCTCTCGGTGGAGATTTCTCTAAATTATGCCTTTTTTAAGATGATTTCCAGTAGCCCTAGCGCCAGTATGATTCATAGCGGTCGGTTAGGTCGCAAAATTCGATTTAGATGTCTGAAGCACTCCCTGTTCATGTTACTGTGGTAATCCCAACTCGTAACGAAGAAGCGGCCATCGTAGATACGATTCGCTCTGTTCCTAACGATGGTTGGTGTGAGAAGCTAGACTTCCTGATTATCGATGGAAACTCCACCGACAGAACCAGAGAGTTGGCCAAAGAGGAAGGTGCTAGTGTCTATCTCGAACCCCGCAAGGGATACGGTCGCGCATACAAAACTGGATTTGCTATGGCACCAGGTGATGTGATTGTCACCATGGATGCAGATTGTACTTATCCCGGGGAGGAAGTGCCTGATTTGGTTCGTAAACTCATGCAAGAGGATTTGCAATGGATTACCTGTGATAGACTTCGAAGAGCCGAAGAAGGTGCTATGCCTGGACTACATGGGTTTGGAAATTGGGTATTATCTACCGCTGCGAAGTTCCTATATTGGTATGGAGTCCACGATTCTCAGAGCGGAATGTGGGTATTCCGCAAGTCAATTTTCGAGGACGAGAGAGTTCGACCTCGCCACGATGGAATGCCTCTTTCACAGGAATTCAAAATTCGTGCTCGCCGTTACCTCGGAAAGAAAAATACCGCAGAAGTCAGTGTTCCTTACCGGCCAAGAGTTGGAGAGGCTGAGATCAATACTTGGGGAGATGGTTTGCTCAACCTTCGATTCCTCTTCACCCATCGCCTAGGTCTGACCCGGCAGGTCACTCCTTGGGGACCAGAGTAAAATCGACTCAATGGGTACCCTATGATTCAACTGAGTTCGGCTCAGTCGCTGTCGAATTCGTCATCTAGTTCTCTAGGGTCAAAGGTCGACCATGACTCAATCATCTCTAAGTCTCGGCGTATTGCTTCATTCCTTCGCTTCTGATAGGCCATTCCGAGTAAGATGAAGACCACCACTACGGCAATGAGGTACGGAAGTCCACTACCCGCTAGCCAAGAAATTAACGAGGTAGTTTGGGGTTCCTCAACTGAGATAGTTTCTATCAAGGCAGGACTGGTAAACTCACCATCTATTGCCCAAACCTCGACATTAACCCAGCCCTCTTCTTCGATTAGCCAAGTACCGACGTAGGTCCAAATTCCATCTCCGGCGACATCATCGCCTCGCGTTCCATCGTCTTGGAAAATTAAAATGAGTTGCGAACCACTAATTTTCATCACTCCAGTAACTGACTGAGTCGTTCCATCAGCGTCTTCAAGATTGACTGTAATTTTCATAGGAGTAGGATTGTCCATCTCGATCTGATTTGGTACAATCATCATTTGACTTAGAATCGGCGAAGATGCCCCAATAGTCAGATTTACCGATGTGGTCGAAGACGCTCCCCTTGAGTCTTTGACTAGCAGATCAATTCGAATAGGGCCTGGAGTAAATTCAACTTCGAGAATTTCCCTAGTACCAATTGTTTGGCCGTCCCCTGTGGCCCATTGATAGAGAACAATATCATCATCGTAATCAAATGATTGAGAGCCATCTAGAGTAATCGTCGAACCTGGAGGGATGTATTGACCATCGAGCAATCCATCGATTATTGCAACTGGTCCGGTCTGCATCACAAATAGAGTCTGAGTGTGAGTACGTACCCTGTCTGTTGAATCCCTTAGTTCGAAAGTCAGTCGGTGTTCACCTGCTGGAAGATAGTCGTTATACCAGTATTCGTTCGTCTTATCCTTTAGGATTGGTTCAGCTAACAGGTCCGAGGTAACCGTGACTGTGAACTCATCTCCATCTGGGTCAAATGACTGTCTGAAATCGAATAAAACTGGAGCATTTGAATAGACTTCAACCTCAGGAACCGGAGAATCTAGGATAAGAACTGGAGCCGATTCCTCGACTCTTACAACTATCGATGAAGTTGCAACATCTGATGAGCCGTCATCGATAGTTAAGGTCACTGTGTGATACCCTTTTGGCAATCTAGAATCAATAACCCATCCACTTCCTATTGGCTCTAGCAATCTATCTGAAGTCCAAACTATACTTACCAAATCCTTGCTAGATGCGGCGGTTGGACTGCAGACGAAGCCACTTCCGTTGTTTGGTAAATCAATACAGGCCAAATCCCAGTCCCCGGAACCTGTGGCATCAAAGCGAACTACTTCGCTAGAATCTGTAAGCATCTGATCGGCTGGTTGAGCAATTACTGAAATCGGAGCAGAGTTGTTCACATTCACTTGTTCAATCACGGAATTCCATGTGCTGACGTGGCCTGGTCTGTCGTCACTAGTGTACATCGTGATCGTGTGTGAACCTTTAGTCAACCAACCTCGCCATTCTATTTCATCGTCTGGAGTTACTCCTGAGATAAGCAATCCATCAAGGTCACTCCAGAATTCAAAACGAACCTCATCACCTTCAGGATCAAACACCATTGAACCATCCAAAATCACGAGATTATCTGAGGTCTCACCGGCTCGGAATACGTCGAATTCAGGCTCTGGTATTTCGTTAAACAAATTTACATTAAAACTCCAAGTTACGTCTGGATTATTCCCGTCTGAGAGATAAATTGTCAAAGTAAACTGTGTTGGTGCACCTGGAAAATTGATGTCAAATATCATAGGGCAACCCTGATCTGTTGCAGTAGAAAAACCGTAATTTGTTTCTATCCAGCAGCTTAGTTGGTCGCCTTCTGGGTCACTACTTCCCTCCAGAGAAATTGTTGCATTCGCAGTCCGCCCAAGGTGCATTATTCCCCAAGACGAGATACCCGGAGAAGTAGAGACCGACAAGGAAGGAGGGCGATTGAAGAGCTCAATTGTTCGGGTTTCGCTAACACACTGATTTCCACTATCGCAAATTTCCAAGGTGACTTCCTGTTCACCATCAGATAGGCACCCGTCAATTGTCTCAGGTGGATTGTTGGCAACTAAGTATGAGCCATTATTCTCGGAGGGGAGGGTACCAAAGCAAGAGGAAAGCAAATCACCGTCTAAGGTACTAATCCATGTGTAGGTTAATTCATCATTATCTAAATCCCATGATTCCCTAGCGTCGAAAATAACTGAAGAACCACTTGGATATTCTGCCTCATCCTCAGGTGTTGACCAGATGATGAAGGGTGGTTGATTTGTCAACTCTAGCTGACAATATGCAACTAAATCATCATCCAAAGTCATCGAAGTAGAATCGTTGTGTACACCGTCATAATCACATCCAAGATGGACTATATTGTCTGTTGACCAGCCTTGAGATGGAAGCCATCGGCTTCCAACATAGGGCCCTAATGTGTCGAATCCATAATACGGCAGTGTGGATGAATAATCTGCTTCCCAAGAAGAAAACGAAAGGTTCACTTCAGCGTATGGTATATGCCTCAACAATTGATTTACCGCATGAACCTCAATGAACCACATGATGTCCAATATATTGTCAGAGGAGGTAAATGTTGGATCAGAAATGGGACTCGAGGATATCCAACGAACGTGGCTTGAAGATTCTAGATGGAATGTAGTTTCATGGCCAATTCCGGGAATAAAGCCGGAATCTGTAAAATTCACAAAACTTGATTCTACAGTTGGCTTGGAACCAGTAGCACAAGCTAAACCTAGGTTGTTGACTAGTAGTTCGGAATGGTCGACTATATCGAAACATGAACCATCATTACCTGAGATTATGCTGGTAGATAGGTAGGAGGTAATCGAATCGCCAGCACTCCAGTATACTCCGCGATTATCTCCAGATAGATCGAGGCCGTGAATTTCTGCATTTACATCTTGCAATTGAATCGCATAGCTGGATTGATTGAGATTTATTCTCATATCATCGATAATTACCAAACCATCCCTAGAAAGACCGCTATTGTCGATATCCAATGCAGGGCCACTTAATGGATCGTGGACCTCAACTGCAAGTAATTGTAGATCTATACTATCTCTAGCGACTATACCATACTGATCTCCATTCGAAATACATGTGAAGCAGGAGACATTCTTTCCACCGCTCATCACATCATTGGCTTCATCGAAAAATATCCCTGCTCCATTTTCAGGCTGACTAGAAGCAATCCCATTACCTGATGTAAGAACATGAGATAATTCGACATTGCTAGAGTCTCTTACCGATACTCCATGACCTGCGTTATCTAGGCTTCTGAGGATTGTAACCTGAGGATGGAATTCTCGGAAATCAGCGCCACTTGCTCCGTTATCAGATGTCCACCAATCTTGACCCATCGCTCCTCCCTTCCACAATAGAATTCCTGGTCCAGTGGAGTTAGTTACTACCAGATCGTTGATTATTGGAGCCCAATTAACGCTACGAAGGAATAATCCTGCTCTATCGTTAATTGGAGTATTTGCAAGTGGCTTACCATTGTTGTTTATCTCAAGCCCATTAATTATCGTTGAAGACCCGATTAAGTATCCTTTGAATCCGACAACTGGGTTATCTTCGATTAAGGCATTGTCAACAATAACGCCACTTGTATTGACTTCAAATGCAGAAAATGCTAGACCTGAGGTTTTCGCATTTACTCCACCTGTTCCGCGTATGGTAAGGTCCTCGAATACCGCATTTGCAGGTAGATTACTGAACTGACTGTGGTTATATTGCTCTACGAGAACACCACGATACATACTGTCCTCAATTACAACTCTTTGGAAGGTTGGCCGGGTAACCCAACCATCTGTGATATGTCGAACAAAGACACCATTATCTGAGCGCTGTATGTTTACATCGGTAATCAAAGGTCTTGAGTCTTCAACCCAAATACCGGTTCCAACGGCAAGGGTAGCCCCTGATATATTACTAATTTCTAGGTTTGAAAGTAAACCCCCTGAATTACCCCAATAATTCACAGCACGGGTGATTAATCCATCAGCAATCAGGCCGTCGAGAGTCGGCGCTGAATTGGCTCCCACAGAGAGCCCAATACCATATCTCCAACTGTTGGAGGTGCCGTGGACATCTTGACCTCCTCCATTGATCTCCAGATTATTGATTGTTGGAGTTGCTCCGTCAAATAAGTCTACAGCAACTCGATCGGCGTTTTCGACAGTAACGTCTGTTATTTGTGGATTTGAACCATATATCGTGATACCAAATTCTGCATCTGTTATTGTCAGATTTTCAATACTTGATCCTAGCCCTTGGCTAGATTGATTGAATCTGATACCATCGTGCTTACCAAGAATTGATTCTAGAATCACAGGGTCATTTTGCGTACCCTCAATCATGACCCTTCCATCTATGGTAAGACTCTCATCCGAACCAAGCTGAATTGTTGTTCCTTCCTGTATGATCAAAATATCTTGAGCGCCTACCAGATATCCATCTGGAAGGAGGACAGTTCCAGACCAAACTGTTGTGCTTTTACTATTTGCAGCATTAGCAGCAACAGGAAGACAGTAGGATACTACCAATAATCCAATGAGAAAAATTGCGAGGCCGGTTGACCTACCCTGCCTCGCGCGCATGAGTTGACCCGCTCGCTTCATTCGTTGTATTGTTTCCCCCCTGCTGGAAGTGATTAGCATCGACTACACAGCAGTGATAAACGAACATCCAACCCAAACCTCGAAGAGGTCATTGAATTGAGTACCGCATTTGTCCTCATCAAGACTAAGCCAATGAAGGAATCAGAGGTTTATAGAGCACTTTTGGAATTGGAAAATGTAGTCGAGACTCATGTTGTATACGGCGAATATGACCTTGCAGCTAGAATCGATTTCAAGGACGATAAGGAGATGTCAAGAATCCTTATCGGTGATTTTAGAAATATATCAGGTATTGAACAAACAGAGACATTGATTGCGGTGGAGGTTTGAATCATGGCGGTTGGATTTGTACTAATTACAACCGAGCCAGGAAGAGAAGTTGAGGTACGTGACAAGGTCGCTAAATTGGCTAATGTAAGCGGTCAGTGGATCGTTTTTGGAATACATGATTTATTCGTTAAAGTCGAAGGCGATGATGATATCGAACTTACTCGGTGCATAATGAACGAAGTTCGGGCAATCGATGGAATTGCTGAAACTAAGACGCTAATTGGTGCAGAGATATAATCCAATGAATTAATTCTCGTCAAAGTGAGCGAGTTAATCTCAGTAATAATTCAGAAGCAGCGGATGGACACTCAGCCGATTTGAAACGACTAATCGCTTCTCTCCAGTGTGATAATCGCATATTTGGCTCAAGAACTCCCCTCCAATACCACCGCTGGGCCAGTAATCTTCGATGTGACGGGATTTCAGGTCGTAATTCAATTCCGATTGCATTATTGTGGGCGGTGACTAGCCAATCTGGATGAGAAGTTGAGGTTGCTTCAAGTGCTAGATGAATCGCAATTATTTTGTCAATTTGATCGGCTTCCGATTCGATATATTCCTTAGCCGCTTCCAAGGATCCCTCGGCTTTTGAAGTGATTAGAGTTCGCAGGTCAATCAAAGCCAATCGTGGATGATTCTCTCCCATTTGTGCTACTAAAGAGGAACGAACATTGGCTAAGGTTTCGACACTTCCTGATTCCACAGCCACCGCGTGTCTAAGCAAGTCTAGTGCTAGGCTAGCAGAAGCGATATCCGCATTAGGGAGTCTGGACAAATCTATCTCTTCAATTTGTGAACTTCGGACTTTGGTTTGCTGACCGGGTAACCTATCGTCGTGGGCTCTAACCAAGGAGGCTATTTTTGCCCTAACTACTTCTGCAGGAGGTAGTAGTTCAAACGCAGATTGTAGTAAATTTTCGGCCTCTTGTAAATCCCCCTGTTGCCTAGCAAGCCTCGCTTTCCTGATTAATTTCTGGGGACTTTCTGAGACTGAATCTATGTGTTCAGAGGCAATATTTGGCTCGCCCCTCTCAAAGGCGAGATCGATTGCTGTGAAGCGTAGGTTATCTTCATCGTTAATCTGAATTGCATCATCAATGAGCGCCGCCGCTGCTGCACTATCTTCGTGAGAAATTTTAGCAACACTTTCTACCAACCATTCTGTATCGAGTTCATCGCCAGAATTCAAACGATGATGAGCCTCGATTCTTCGAGCTCTATTTCCTTCTCTTTTAGACCAGATACCCGCTGCCTTTGTATGTAATTCTCGTGCGATTTTTTCATCAACTGTTGCTCTTCGAACATTTCGAATCAGATGATGTGGCTCTACCAGACTTTGCATCCATCTGAGAACGGCCGAGTCATCCAATTCAGCAATACCATCGGCAACAGATAATTCCTCAACAGACAACGGTAATGGTGAGAGACTTAGTTCGTCCAAGGTACCAAGACCCTCGTCAGTTAACCTCCTCAGAACTGTTCTTTGAACAAAGTCTTGTACTGCCTGCCCTTCTTCTGGAATCTCTTCATCAGGAGACCATAGATGTAGTGCTAATGGATGCCCCCCCAATGCTTCAGCAACCTGTTTTGCGGATTCATTGCCGATTGATTTTGGCAATAATTCGACAGCATCAGGGGTGTCCAATCCATGGATTCTGATTTCTTCAAAATTAGACAATGTTCCGAATGGGCTTGGTGCGCGGATCGATGCGAGAACTCCTGTGGAAGTTTCTGAACAAGCAGATAGTAGCGATTTCACTGAACTCAAATGACGAGGATGCAACTCCTGGACTTCATCAAGAAATAATGCGGTTTTATTGCCACTTGCAGCAGATGAAATTGCTACGGGGTCTCGAGGTGATTGTTTGCCTAGCCACATTGAACCAATTGCAAATGCGTCGGTGTCAGAGTTACATGTGGCCCATCGAATTTTGAATCCACGCTCCATCAATAACTCTGCAAGGGAGCGTGAAAGGCTAGTTTTTCCGATTCCTGGAAGACCGGTTAATTGCAAATTTTCACCTGCCAAAATTTTTGTCAATAAACTCTCCAATTCATCATCTCTACCTTGTATTTGAATTTGATTTGGAATAGGCCCTACAGCAAGACTTTCGGATTTTTCAGGTATTTGTTCTTCGGACAAAAGTTCGGCCCTTTGCCTTCCAGTATCTGTCAGATGTACAACGGTTCGACGGCGAGGTCCTCCGCCGATAACATGGGCAGAGCGAGTAGAAATCAAGCCAGAAGATTCCAACTCCTTCAAGGGATTATGGATTGCTGAGCGAACTAGTCCTAGGTGTTCAGCAAGACCCGGAAGAGAGAGACCTCTAGGGGCGTCCCAAGCACTCTCTACTTCGACTCCGAAATCGGCCAAGCGAAGTAATAGACGCCGCTGTGTCTCGCTCAGCATGTATCTTCAGCGAGGCCATCAGTTCATGGGCATTGACCTTTACCGAGTCATGCCCATGGCAGTCAATCCAGCCTCTCTCGACCTCCCGCGCAAGTCCGGAGTCTATCTGTTTAAGCGGGCTGACGGACGAGTTCAGTACGTTGGTAAGGCCACAAATCTACGTTCACGAGTGGGGTCTTATTTTGCGGCGAAACAGAAAAGAGAAAAGGTACCAAAATTAGTTGCAGAATCCGATGATGTAGAATATATCGTAACACAGAGTCCTTCTGAAGCTTTAATTCTCGAAAGGCAACTAATCAGAAAACATAAACCTCGATACAACTCTATGTTAATGGACGACAAATCATACCCGTTTATCGCATTCACTGGGCATGAACATCCCAGGGTAATCTACACACGCCATCCTCCAAAAAACTCTCAGCGTTGGGGACCATTTCCCGATGCTGGTGCTGCAAAAAAGGTAATTCGGCTAATTCGATCACAATTTGGTATCCGTGATTGCCCAGAATTGTTGCCTAGCGGATGCCTTGCAATGCATATTGGACTCTGCCACGGGCCATGTATAGAGCCTGAAGGATATGACCAACAGGTTAGAGCCGCTAGTAGTGTACTTGATGGGGATGCAGGCGTACTAATCGAGGCATTACAAGAGGAAATGGATAGGGCATCTGCTGAACTCGATTACGAAACTGCGGCTCAAAAGAGAGATCTGATCCAAGCGGTAAATACTACCTTATCTCAGCAAGTTATTCATTCAAGATTTTATCAGGACTGCGATGCTGTTGGGTTTTCTTCTGTTGGTGAAGTTGCAGTTGTTTTGATTCTACACGCTAAAGACGGGGTAATTCAGGGACAAGTGAGCTATCCAGTCCTCCACCGCGGAGATATCGTAGCATCCGTATCACTAGTTTTGTCAGAACATTATGCTAATCGTAGACCTCCTAAGACCTTGCTAGTACCTGCTCCCCTAACCGATTCAATGAATGATTGGCTGAGCGAGAGAAGAGGAAAGAGGGTGACAGTACGCAATCCCCAGCGGGGTGAACTGACGAAGTTGCGAGCAATGGCAGATGCTAATGCCGAGATTCAAGCTACTCGCCAGTCAACCAAGAGATCGGGTAACTTGGAACAGATGGCATCAGACCAGGCGGCAAAGGTGCACGGATTTGACTCATTGGACCATATTGTATGCTTCGATATGGCTCAAATACAGGGTAAAGAAAGAGTAGGGGCGGCCGTGGTTTTGCGAAATGGTAGGCCATCGAAAAAAGAATACAGAACATACCGAGTGAAAACCGATGCTGCAGATGATTTGAGAATGATGCAGGAAGTTGTTGAAAGATGGTTGAAGCGACAACAAGAATGGCCTGATTTATTGTTACTAGATGGCGGAGAAACTCATCTTAAACACATTCATGCGATGCTAAAATCCCATGGTTTAGGTGACCGTTTTCCAATTGCAGCACTTGCAAAGAAAGAAGAAACACTTTGGCGTCTAGATGTCGATGCGGTAAAATTAGACAGAAAGTCAAGAGTCTTAGTTTATGCTCGTGATGAGGCGCATAGATTTGTCAATACCTACCATAGAAAACGTCGTTCAAAAGGTGGTTTGAAGAGCCCACTGGAAGAAGTTGAAGGTCTCGGGGCAAAGAAAATTCAGTCTCTACTACGTCATTTTGGAGGAATGAAGGGTATAGAACATGCAACGGAAGCGCAATTAGCCGCTACTCCGGGGATTGGTAGAGCCTTGGCACATCGAATATACACCCACCTTCATGGATGACTATTCTGGATTATCTTGATCCCACCAGTTAGAGGATTCAGTCTCGAAATCTTCGGTGTTTTCAATAGCTAATTTTTCCTCTAAATCTCCCAATTGGGCGGCTAATTCCAGTTCTAACATTTTCTCTTCAATTGCTTCTTTTTCACTTTTGGAAGCAGCCTTCCGGGCCTTTCTTCGTCGTCGCCATCGACTGATAGCTAGACCTAAGAATACAAGAATTACCAAAATGTATTGAGCAACCTCACCAAGAATGAAGATATAACTCACCTCAATACTCCAAGATATAGTATCATGTTGACGATAACATTGTGGCCAATTTTCCGCCTCGGGGCAAACAGGAGTTCGATAATTCAGAACCTGTTTGCCATCAATTACCTCAACATAACCCAGCCCTTTTTGACTTTCAAATTCCAGTAATCGAATTGAATCAGGCATTGTAATTTCTAATCTAGCGGAACTTTTGATTAAGCCCCATAGAGTATTTTCCATTATCGGTGGGACAACTGAATAGAATATTGCGCTCTCAGAACTAACTCCGAAATCGGAGAATTGAAGCCCTAGATCTGCAAATGCAGAGGCCAGAGGATTGGCTTCAACTGATGCAGGAGCGAAACTAATCTTGACTTCGTCTTCAACGCCAGGAATGAGAGCGACGGTTAACGATGAGGTTGATACTCTAACACCTATCTCTATTGGGTTAGTATCACTAACTTCCATATTCAAAGGCATTGTCATTGAAGGTATTTCTAATGCAATTGGTAGCGGTTTTATTTCCAAATTTGAATTGAGTGATTCCGATCCAATAATCAAATCCTGAGAGCCAATTTTCTCAATTTCCTCGAATGCTTTTTCCACCTCATCCATGAGTGCATCGGATAAACCGATTAAGCCAGAATTCGAAACCTCAAGATTGTAATCTCCACTAGATAATGGAATTGTTGCCTGAAGATCTGAACCTTCCAATAAGCCCCCAGATCTTCTATCTCCAATTGCAATTATTCTACGAATTATATCGGCAGGAATTGGACTAATTTCCATGTTTTCCTCTTCTAGGTTGACACCGAGGCGGTATATCTCAAGGGTAACTTCGGCGGTAAATTCAAACTCGATAGCAGATTTTGTCTCCCTTATTGCCATCCTTTCTATCTCCAAATCTACATCCATAGAAACACAGGTTTCTTGCTGTGAGCCGCAAATTAAATCCTCACTATCATCGGTGCACTCAGTGGGATCACTGACTCCTCCTCGGCCACTCTCTAGACAAATTGCATGCTGCCAATCATATGGCCTAGAACCGCTTATACCCAGGTTTTCATTTGAATTAGAATTAGAATGAAATTCTAAGATTTCTGTATCAGACCCGTCTAGGTCCAACCATTCGGGTAACAGCACATACATACTAGTGTCAGTGGTCGGAAAGTTTTCTGGTAATCCATCGTTGAGGAAAGAGGTGTCTACCTGTAATTCTAATTCCAATACACTCATTATTGAGGCCAAATCTTCATCAGTTAAAATCGATAAATCTAGACTTGAGACATCTCCTTCTGCATGCTGAATTAACTGATTGACGATATTTGATACCTGCATTTCAGACGGAATAGTACCAGTCTGTAAAATCACGGGATAGGTACTTGCCATAGCTCCCGGATTTTCCAAACAATATCTGTAGGCCAAATTTTCTTCACAGGTTGTACCTGGTGTATGAATGAAATCTAATCCACCCGATTCATCTGCAGTAGCAAAAAATGGGGTTTGGAATAAAACATCAACCCCGAGATTATTAGTAAATGATTCAGAAAGAGACTCTATTGGAAAAGAGGTTAACATATCAAAAACGTCAATATCCAATTCGGAATCAAACATTCTTATGCCATCAGAAGTGATAGAGTCCAATTTAATCGTTGAACTTTCAAGATTAAGCCCCCAATCAGCAAGAACATCGGCATCAAGATGATGAACATAGATATTCAGATAAATTCGACTATTCATCTGATCTCTAAGATCAACATAAACCTCCAATCGTACGGGCGGACCTGCTTGACTTTGCCAATCAGGGGGAGAACTCCCACTATCGAGAGTTGCTATCAAGTTGACCAAAGTTGGCTCTGAAAATGGGGAGCCTGCAAGGTTGTTAATGGAAACCCTTGCTCCTGTTTTTGCTTGGTCACTTTGGTCTAGTGGGAATATTTCTGCCGGCGAATTAACTGAAGAAACTGTGGCAAATGACGGAGGAATCATAACGTATTCTAGATAATGTCCGGAAGATGCGACTGTAGTAAAATTGGAAATCACCTCGCCCCCCATTAGCATTAATCCCTGCATCATTCTATCCACATCTCCGGTATTAGAGTCCATACCGATATTTGTTGGATCGATGATTAGAGATAATGCAGATCGCAAACAGATGGGAGGATAGAATGGATCGTTGTCTCTGTCTAATTCTTCATCGACTGAATCGATATCTGGATTAATTGTACAAGCCGCTTCTTCCCTCGAAAAGAAAGTAATTTCAGATGTTGGTTGAATCGGGCCAATCGTTGCCCCAGGGAAATTTTCGTCTATAATTTCTTGAATTAAGTCTTCAACATAATCAATCATTTTGTCTTCTACAGATGACCCACTTCTAACTAAATCACGATAGTTTCTGATGTAATCTGCTGGGATTCCATCTGATGTTGTGCTATCTCCTTCTAAGTCAATATCAACAAGTCCCAATTCATCTCTTGGTAGCTCATAGATTCCAAATTCTATACTCATCTCGATAGTTGAAGCGGTTTCCATAACCATTCGAACCTGTCCTTCAACCCATTCATCAGTAACTGTTGCATCTAGGCCAGAATCATAGTCGTCGCAGATTCCATTTCCACTATTCCAAGTTGAACATATATCGTTGATTACTTCTGCATCGCCCGGTGGTGGAGCGGCGGCTACTGTCTGCACCATCAGTAGCAGGACCAAGGCGACTGCCGCGCGGCACATGCCGCGCGTATGAGCGGCCATATACCATAAGTCTGAATCCGGCATGCATCGTCAGAGAAGCGATGCATGAGCATGACCCGCATGGCCGACTACGTGAATTCGTCGGCCAATTGATTCAGCAGAACGGTGCTGATTCTTCTTTGTTGGACACTCTTCCTAAGCGATGGGAAAAATTTGCAGATGTCGTCCTAATGCCTCGTACGGCCTTTACGGATGAGGGCTGGAATGATGTACGTGGACCAGAATTATGGTCTGCAATTGCATCTGCCCTAAAGGTAAAACGGGTAGGAATAATTGGTGAAATCGTTGGAGAAAAACGTGAATCCACTGTCAAGCTTCTTCACGGTGAAAATGATTGGGTGGTTCGAAGAGAAAATGGAATTGATTATGGATACAATTTCACTCAGTGTATGTTCTCCGCTGGAAACGTCAATGAGCGCCGTAGAATGGGTGAGGTTGGAGGAATCGAAGAAACCGTTGTCGATTTATTTTCAGGAATTGGATACTATACTCTTCCAATGCTAGTTAATTCGCAAGTAAATCATGTTCATTGTTGCGAATGGAACCCAAATGCCATAAGGGCATTAAAGTGGTCATTAGATCGTAACAATGTCGCCAATAGATGTACTATTCATGAAGGTGATAATCGTTTGACTGCACCGAATTTATCAGGCCAAGCGGATAGAGTAATCCTTGGATTATTACCTACCGCAGAAGGTGGATTTGAATTGGCTATTAACTGCCTTAAGAAAATTGGAGGATGCCTTCACATCCATGGAATAGCACCGGCCTCTGATCACGATTCTTGGGTCGATGAAATAATCACCAAATTATCAAATTTAAATCACGATTTTTCAATTTCCGAAAGTTCTAGAGTTCGAATAAAATCCTACGCGCCTCATTGGGATCATCTTGTGCTTGATGTGGATTTGAGCCCTCGCGTGTGATGCTTCGCAGAAGCATCAGTCTCATTTGCTAGACACAAGTCGGAGAACTAATGGGCGAGGAGTGCTGTGGCCATGATCATTCCAAAGAACATGTCCTTGAAGCCACTATAATCGAAGACATCAACGAAAATGGCTTTAGCCTCTCCGGTAAATTTGAGGGCGTAGATTCACGTTATCTTCTGGGCGGAGGAGTTGCGGTTGTTGCTATCGTTTTGATGCTCATTATTTCCACACTTTGGACTGCAGCAGGACCGTCTATCGCCGGAGGAGAAGATGATGATTGGTGGAATACCCCAGTCAACGAACGCCACAAAATGGACCTCAATATGACGGGCCTGCGCAGTCAATTGCCAGAAGCAGGCCCTTACACTTGGAGTGGCCCTACTGAACACTTCGTCGAAGTCGATTTACCTCCAAGTGAGCAAGATGTAGGATATCCCGGACCGGCTCTAATGCACATAGCATTGTGGATGCCGGATGTAGAACCTGGAACCAAAGTTCCAGTAATTGCAACTATCCATCCCTACTACGACTTTGGGGGAGAAGGAGTAGCAGGTGACGACTCGAACCCGAATACAATTCCTGACGCAGGAGTCGGTGCTTGGGTGTTAGACCAATTCGTACCTCATGGCTACGCCCTAGCTCAAGTCTCAACTTTCGGAACTGGGAAATCAACACATTGCCAAGACGTCAAAGGCTTAGGTGAACAAATAGGAATTCAAGCCGCAGTGCATTGGTTGGGTGAGCAGAATTGGTCAAATGGAAATGTTGGATTAATGGGTAAGTCCTATGCTGGAACAACAAATTGGGAAGCCGCCCAAAACCCATCTCCACATCTGAAGACAATCGTTCCTATTTCTGGCTCTATAGGTGTCCAGCAGATGTTCTACCGCAACGGATCATCGGAGGCTAGGGCGATGCTCTACGATGTTCTGTATGAAGGTGCAACTGCTGACGCAACCGAGGACGATATGCGAATGTGTAGCGACGACGCGATTGGGCCAGTTAGCCCCTTCACAACATGGCTTGGAGCAGGTTTTGGCGGTGACGAGTGGAACGATTATTGGGATGAGAGATATCATCTTCAGGATGTGCTTGACAATTACAACGGTAGCGTATACATCGTCTGGGGAATGCAGGATTGGAATGTCGATCCATACCATGCTTTCCCTACCCACGAACTGCTTCGTCAACAGGGTATAAACGTTCGAACTATCGCAGGACAGTGGGCGCACAATTACCCCGACCAGCCGGACAGACATTCAGAAGTTACGAGTGGATATGGAGCAGAGGCCTATCCAAACATGACGCGTTTTGATTGGGCGGTTGAGTTATTCCCATGGTTCGAATATTATCTGAAGGGAATTGGAGATGAACCTGAGTCATATGTACAAATACAACGAAATGACGGGCGTTGGCATATCGAAGAAACATGGCCGCCTGAAGATACCTCTGTTCTGCAAGTATCTGGCGATGGCGGAAACCAAAGAGTGTCCTCTACTTCAGGTGGATTCGAAATTACCCTAGAGATTTCAGATGAACCAATACATATCTCAGGCCTTCCCACTCTCCACACAGATGTTAGTACTGGATTATGCAATGGTGGCCAATTATTTGTTACAATGAAAGATGCAGAATCAGGTCTAAGGCTAGGGCACGCAACGATGGATGTAAGATATCGAGATGGGGGTTATGATTCGAAGCCTACTGCTTCTCTTTCGAGTTATAGAATGCTAATGGAATTCAATCCCATGGATGTGATTGTTCCTTCTGGCATTCTCACTCTACAATTCTCAGAAAGTGGAGAGGACTACATTCCATCCCCATGTGCAGTTAACGGCCTATTAGTCAACTCATTCGACCTTGGTCTGCCTCTAATTGACAGATGGGGAGAGCACGAGGCTTGGTTCGATGTCCCTCCATGGTGGGAAGTTCAGGAGATGTAAGTATGCGAGTACTCGCATTCGAGGACTCCTATGACATAGAGAAGATTCTCGTAGAGGGTGGAGTAGACCTAAGTGATTGGGAAATATTGCAATATTGGAACACAATGGATTGTTTCGAACGGATTGAGAAATTCCAACCAGACTTACTTCTTCTTGACCACTACATCCCTCCGGTAAAGGGTCTAGAAGTTCTCCGCAGTTTGCTTGAATTGGTATCTTCCAAGAAGATACAAAGGCCGAAGTTGATTCTAGGAATTAGTAGTTCAAGCTCGGCAAATGAGGAGATGGAATCAGCGGGAGCAGATGGTTCCATAGCTAAGTTTCAACTTGCAAATCATGAGGTGTGGAACTTATGAAAGTCCACACTCGGCTAATGCAACAGAGTGATGTTGAAAAAGTTGTTTCAATTTACAATCTCATAATCGAAGAACGCATAGCTACATTCAATGTCGAACTTATTGATTCTAAATCAGCTGAGTTATGGAATGATGAAGGCATAGTATTAGTCGCGGAGTTTGAGAACGAAGTTGTTGGATTTGTAAGATCTTATCCTTACAGCAGTAGATCTTGTTATCATGGAATTTCCGAGTTTTCTATCTACATTCAAAAATCAGCAAGGAGATTTGGTGTAGGAGATTTGTTGATGGAAAGGTTCCTTGAATTACTTGGAAAGGAGGGAAAATGGAAAGTTCTCTCCAGAGTATTTCCTGAAAATACTCCTTCTCTGAATTTACTGAGAAAACATGGTTTTCATGAGGCTGGTAAACTTCTCAGACACGCTTCTCTTGATGGAGTTTGGAGAGATGTGGTAATTGTTGAGAGACTTCTTGGACCAGCGGAGGAAGATGTATGATTCCTATTTGGTTGCACGAGGCGGCTAGTCGTTACAACAGCCAATCATTAGCAAACCGAGACGCCTATGCTGCAGTACTATTGATGCCGATCCAAAACCTAGCTACTATTCTTGACTGGACATTCCAATCATTACCGGACGAAATTCTAGTAGGGATGGACCCTGACCACCATCTGGAAAATCCGAAAGAAGTCGTTGAAAGATACGCTGGAGCGGATCAGGAGAACGGATTGTTCGCCGGACAGGGATATCTGCTAGGAGAACCTCACCTAGTTAACCGGGGAGATTCATTTGAGGTTCACCACGTTCCTGAGGAATGGATGGATGGGTTGTTCTCGACTGATAGAGGGTCACGTGGAAGTAGATTCACCCATTGGTTACACACCCATCCGAATGCACCTGCGATTCCAAGTGGAGCAGATGCAGATGCTGCTCAATGGACCGAAGGCGCTGATATGATTCTTGGAATCAGATTCTCACCAGAAGGGTATCTTCCTTGGTTCGATGATGTTGATGGAGTAAGAAGACCATTGAGGGATTTGGATGATAGCGGAGCTTTGGGAAGAGCCAAGACTGGACATCTTATTCATGGCCTTGATTTAATCTGCTTCCATCGAACCGGGCTTGGCGTCAATCTTGTGATTACTGACGCTAGAGGATACGCTATTGAGTAATCTCGTTAATCTCGGAACAAATGGTCACGATAGTAGGATAATTCCTCTATACTACCTCTGATATCATCAAGAGCCCTGTGTCCTGAATTCTTTCGCCACTTTTCTACATCCGGATACCAAGCCCTTGCAAGAATCTTGATACTAGTCACATCTACGCTTCGATAATGGAAGAAATCGTGTAATTCTGGCATATATTTCCGCAAGAATCGTCGATCTTGTCCAATAGTGTTCCCACATAATGGAGACTGCCTTGGAGAACAATATTGTTTCAAAAATTCAAGAGTTTCAAGTTCTGCTTTTTCCATCGAAACACCTTCTGATTCAATCCTTGATAACAGGCCGTTCTCGGTGTGGTGTTTTACATTCCAATCATCCATTTTTGCTAATTCTTCTTTTCCAACATCGATGGCAAAGCTGGGACCTTCAGCTACTATCGAAAGATCGGGTTCTGTGACAATTGTTGCAATCTCAATAATCGTATTTTCATCAGGGTAAAGACCGGTCATCTCAAGATCAATCCAAACCAATCTACTTTCGGCCATATTGTAACCTCACCATTTACTCCTAGGTTCACCCATTCAAAAATCTCTTTTCCTTTGGACTTGAAAATAATAGCCATAACAATCCTACCGAAATCTGAATTAGTCCGGTTACTAGCAAAGTTTCCCGTAAAGAAAGAAGATCCTCTTCGATAATGTACCCGGCGGATATTGTAGATATACCCATCACCAATGTAATGATGAGATTATCAGTTCCAGCAACCCTACCCATCCATTCATTGTCAGTTCTGCGCTGAAGTAAAGTTGTACTGAATACCCAAGAAATTCCGCTACAAGCATGGCTGAAGAATACCAAAACAAGGGTAATCATTCCCCATTCTAAATATGAAATTCCTGTGTAGAAAATTCCAGCACCGCCCAAGGATATACCGATGATGTATGGAGTATATCGTTGAACTGTCATTAGAGTTCTAGTGACTATTGGACCAAATCCACTTCCAAAACCTCTAGCCATATATAGAACACCGATTCCAGCTGCGCCTGTGGAAATTTCTCCCAAAGTTGAATCCATTCCAATCAAGATAAGTAAGAAAATTTGGGCTCCACCTCCGGTCGCCCATAAGCCCTTAGCCAAAACAATTCTACTGATTTCTGGTCTTTTGATAATAAAACCCCATCCAGAAAAAATTTCTCTGAACATCGCCGAAAGTCCTCCTGTTTTCTTTTCACTAGGATCAGGTCCACCATGAGGTAGCGTTGATATTACAACCGCAGCGATAAGGAAGGTAACTGAATCAATAATTAGACCTGTTTCCCAACCATATTCAGAAATTAAAAATCCTGCAATTCCAGCTCCAATACCCATTGATGCGGACCAACCTCCAGAAACTAGAGCATTAGCAGTCAGGAGTTCCTCTTCATCACAAATTGTTGGTAAATATGCAGTTCCTGCGGGGTCGTAAATGGCTCGTCCAACTACTAACAAGACAGTTAATGCATAAACGTAGAATAGTTCATCCAGTATACCTGATAAGATGAATGAAACTAGTACTACGAAGGAAAATAAGTTAGAAATTACCATCAAATATTTTCTAGGATATCTATCTGCCAACATTCCAGTTATCGGCTCCAGGGGAGCAAAAGTGAAACTTCGTACTGCCAGAACACCCGCTATAGCTATTGGGGAATTGTCTGTAGCATCCCCCGCCAGCAAAAACATTGCTAGAACAGTGAACCAATCTCCGATGTAGAGAATCATGTTCGAACCCCAAAGACGTGCGAACGTCTTGTTGCCACGAAGCAACTCGAGATATCCTGGACTGGTCAAATTCATTCCACCTACTGATTAAATCACACTATCTCTGGTAGAACTTTCAGAATTATTAACGGGAATAGTGAGAACATTACATTGGTGAAAATTGCATCTCGAGTTGCTCGCATATGGTTATCAAGAATAGACTGCATTCGATTTTCAATCTGTTCAGCTAAACCTTCTGCTGGATATGTGGCATAACCAAGCCCGAAATCGATTATATCCGCTACTTTGTTCAAAATTGTTGAACTAACGCTCTTGATTTTTCCAGGTTTTTCTATAGCAAATTCTTCCCCTTCGATAGGCTCAAGATTTTCTTTGGGGGACCACGGACGAGGGATTCTGAATTCCTCGATATTTCGAAGAAAGTCTCTACCAGCAAGCGCCCTTTCTACTCGACGTTTGACTCTTTCAAGATTCATCTTGGCCATTTTCTTCAATGAACGTCGAGTACGCATGACTCTTCTAAAGTCCCAAAGCACCCAATAGATGAAGGCAATAATCAGAAGTTTTTCTCCCAAACTAGGAATGCTATCCCAATCTTCCCAACCTATCTGACCCATACCTAATCGAGCTATTCCAGCCGCGATACTGGGAAGAACAAATGCAATTACTTCTTGTTTCAATAATCCATCAAAGCCAGTTATTGGTAATCTGTGATGGTTTTGTTTCAGCCATCGCCAGTGACGGGTCCTCTCTTCTTTAGGTGCAAATACAGAGATGAGATCGAGTAACGGCCTTCTCAATAGCCAAATTCGAAGAAAAAGTGGGATTATCAAGGCGAAAATATAGGCTTCCCATGGAGCTGAAGGTGGCCAACTCGGTAGTGCGTAGACACCTTCCATATGGCCTCGTAGAATAGGTAAGCAATCAATTTCACTCCGAAGAGTGAGTCATCGCGCAGGTACTGAAAGTGCTGACCTTGCCATAATTATCACGAGAATCGCGGAACCAATTAAGGTGGCAGCAAGGAGGTCTGAAGTTCTCACTAACATCAAACAAAATCCTGTGATACCACAAGCGTAGCTTACAATCTCACAACGAGATGCTAGAAGAATTACTGATGAAGGAACCAAGACCTGACTTGGGTATTCACGAATCATTCTACTGAGAAGAATGTAGAGTCCTTGGAAAGGAATCGCAATGCAAAATAGAGCCATTGCCACAAGTAGAAGAGTCTCAGGATTATCGTCAGCGTTCAATTCACTACCCTTCCAAAACAGATTACTTAGTCCTACACTTAGAAGTCCTGTGTGGATAAGTGCAGAGGTGGTTGAGACTGATGTCGCTTCCACCGAATCGGGAACCATCGGATGTATCCGATTCGAAGTGCTCTTGAGAATTGCGCTGGATTATTGTGGTTACCTACTGGTTATCAGGGAGTCTACTGGCCATCGCCCTCTTCCAGATCGGCGGTACTAAGCATGGCCACCATGATGCATAGTAACCCCATCTTAACTCTGGAGTACCTTCGTAAGACCTTAGCTTCCAGAAGGGGACACTTGCTCTTAGATGGTGGTCGGAATGCCGAGTCAACTCTAGCAGACTCCACCTAGACCACCTAGCCTCTGTATTCCATGAGTGCTCCTTTGCAAATCTCTCGTCCTCAGATCTTCTAAGTCCCCAATGACGAATGTAATTCACGTACTCCAGAGTTAGAATTGCAATTCCAGACATCACAAGCCATCCTACAGCAACTGGAATACCATCAAAATACTCAAGCATGCCGGGGAGAAATGCAATTGCAAACAGCGTAACCATTTGTAGCAAAAGGCCGCGATAAGTAGGATTACTCAGACCTGTCTTACCCTTCTTATTGTGTACACTAGCAGATGAAAAAAACTGACCTGGTATAGTACTCATCCAGAACGACCACAGCCCCTGATGAGCCTCTGCACTGGCAGAGTCCTTGGCTGTGCTTACCCACTTATGGTGAACATGATTGTGCTCATAGGTAAAGTGAGTGTAGTGGACAGAAAAAAGCAGAACTCTTGCGAGTCTCCATCCTGGACTCCCTCTTTTCTTGTGGCCGAGTTCGTGAGCGGTAACTATGGCTGAGGCAGCGGCGCTTAGGCCAGAGGATAGAGCCCCTACAACAAGCCACCACGTCATACCCTCCTTAGCTGCGAAGACGAAAAATGTGGCAACGACAACTAGCTGTAAAATTCCATGAACCCAGAGGAGGATCTCGAAAGGAGTTCCTGATTCTCTAGGAGGTCGTGCAACCTTAGATTCGCCCATGACGATATCAAGTACAGGTGCAATTCCCCAAACAAAGACTACTCCCATGGCCACGTACGCTTGGTTCTCAACCACACCCAAAATGTTACCAGAAATGGCGAGAATTGGGGTAATTAAACCAAGCAGATGGACTACCCAGGGTTCTGGTTTAAGTTTGACATCTATATTCTGACTAGCCACTGAGGTCTCACTCATACAATTGTGCGTGCTTGGCTCTTGTCTTAGCGATTTTCGGTGAAACCACTGCTTGACAATACGGATTTTGTGGGTTATTTGCAAAGTAGTCATGATGGTAATTTTCTGCTGTCCAAAACTTACCCAATGGGCTTACTTCTGTCACTATGTCATCGACGTAATTTTGTTGTACATATTCGATTACATGTTCAACATCGAGACGTTGTTCTTCGTTTGAATAAAATACACAGCTACGGTATTGAGGACCTATGTCGTTGCCTTGACGATTTAATTGGGTAGGATCATGAACGGTAAAGAAAACCTCCAGAAGTATTCGTTGAGGTATAATCTCTGGATCGAATGTAACTTTGACTACCTCAGCATGTCCTGTACGCTTTCCACAAACTTGCTCATAGGTTGGATTATCGATGTGACCACCTGAATATCCAGGGACTACTTCTGTAACTCCTCGAAGACCTAGCATTGCACCTTCCACACACCAAAAGCAGCCTCCGCCAAGGACTATCTGCTCAGCCATGATGAAGGGGGATGGGCTCGCGGTTTTCAGGACTCTGCTGGCTCAAGGTAAAATTCCGAGGGTATCCAATCCAATTAGAAGCATGAATAGTAAAGTGACTAATTCGACGGTTGCCCACAATCCAAAGAGAATCTTTTCTGATAGAGTAATTCCTCCCCATCACTGCCAAAATTCACCTTTCCTTGGCATCGAAGATAATCTCGCTAGGGCTGACTTCATACATCTTGTTTACTAGGGGTCATGAATAAGTTATTCCCATCACCAAGCATTAATCTTGAGAAGGGTAAGATAATCTGTAATCGCAAAAGCCACACGCCCATGCGCACCAAGGCTGGCTTGCTGGTTCTGCTGATGATAGGAGCCTCTCTATCTGGTTGCATCTTTGGTAGTGAGCCCGCTATGGAACCTGAACCAGAACCAGAAAAAGAGGTCCGGTTTTGGGTCACTGGTCTAGATGGTCAGAATATTGATCTTGCACCATTGCCGCTGAATTTCACTTTCTCAAACGTAGGTGAACAAGGTGCTGAGCCAAGTATCGGAATTACATCTAGCGGCTGTATGTTCTTCATTGCCTTTGAGAAAGTGATGCGTTCATGTGACCATGGAGATACTTGGGAAATTGTAGATGATATTGCTTCTCACCCATCAACTTCAGATCCTTGGGGATGGGTCGACCCAATCACCGATAGAGTCTACAATGTGCAAATGGTTGGACTTCTGACAACTTGGATTGCATGGTCAGATGATGACGGGGAAACATGGCTTGGAAACCCCCATGATTCAGGCCCTATTCCACTAAATGACCACATCAAATTAGGGACTGGTCCTTGGACGAGTGATGGATATGGTGCAGTTGCAAATAGTAACCCTGCTGCATGGGAAACTGCAACATATTTCTGTTACAATAAAATTGCAGGGATATTTTGCTATACCTCATTCAACGGAGGTGCTACATTCGAAGTAGGAGGACAAATATTCGGCATGGCAACTAGTAACGGAGGTCTACACGGAGCAATAACTTCGGCTCCAGATGGAACTGTTTACGTCCCACCGAGAGTTGAAACACCAACTGTCATTTTATCGAAAGACAATGGATTAACTTGGTCTGAAAGAACAATGGGTTTGGATGTGGGGACACCTTACCCAAGAAAGAACTCCGAAGTCGGTACTGACAGCGAATCAAATGCCTATCACATCTGGACTGGAGCGGACCAAGGAGTATACATGTCTCGAAGTACAGATTCAGGAAATTCATGGGAAGAAAATAGTATCAGAGTTAGTCCGGCGGGTGTAATTTCATCGGTATTCCCTCATATCGATGCTGGCGACCCTGGAAGAATCGCCATCACTTATCTTGGAAGCGAAGATGTAGGCCTATTGAACACCTCAAACATTGACGGTGATCCATGGGATGGAAATGCGCATTATGCCCCGCACAATACAACCTATCATCTCTACATTACCTACTCATTGAATGCGCTGGATGACGAGCCAGTTTTCCATACTATGCGAGTTACTGACGATCCTGTACAAATGGGCTCGATCTGTCTCAATAGCGGAGATTGCAGAGACTATGGTGGATCTAACCGCAATCTCTTGGACTTCAATGATTTACACATCGATTTAGATGGAAGAGTGTATGTTGCATTCGCAGATGGCTGCACAGGAGCATGTGCTGATGGAAATAATTCCACATCCGAGGATTCTCGAGATAGACTGGGTTCTGTTTACTTCCTAAATTCCGGCCCAAGTCTCTACGAAGCGGTTGGGGATCTTGCTGAATTCATGTGATTTCAACGGCGATAGTTGGGTGCTTCTCGGGTAATCTCAACATCGTGAACATGAGATTCTGAAAGTCCTGCATTAGTTATCTTGACAAATTGGCAATTTTCACGCATTGCATCGATGTCGCCATTGCCTGTGTAGCCCATCGAAGAGCGTAGCCCGCCAATCAATTGGTGTAAGACGTGCTCTACTGGTCCTCGTGCAGGAACCCTACCTTCGATTCCCTCAGGTACATATTTTCGTGTATCTCCTTGTTCAGATTGGAAATATCTCTCATGTGCACCCTTACTCATTGCTCCAACGCTTCCCATGCCTCTGTAGACCTTGTAGGATCGACCTTGGTAGAGGATTACCTCACCTGGGGCTTCATCGGTTCCTGCAAGAACGCTACCAACCATTACACAATCAGCGCCGGCAGCAATCGCCTTTGCTATATCGCCGCTGAATTTGATTCCACCATCAGCGATTACCGGGATGTTGGCTTTCTTACAAACTGCAACTACAGATTGAACTGCTGTAAGTTGAGGAACACCTACTCCTGAGACGATTCTTGTTGTACAGATTGAGCCAGGACCTATTCCAACCTTGACTGCATTAGCACCTGCTGCAATTAGAGCGTCGGCAGCGGCGCCGGTTGCGACGTTTCCAGCGATGATTTGTGCCTCAGGACCTGCTGCTTCTCGAATTTGGCGAACGGTATGTAGAACTCCATGAGAGTGCCCATGTGCTGTATCGACTACTACAGCATCGGCACCGGCCTCGAACAGAGCTAAGGCTCTCTCGATACCTTTCTCCCCTGTTCCCGTAGCAGCAGCAACTCGAAGCCGACCATGTTTATCCTTGCATGAATGTGGATTATCTTGGCTTCGCTGGATATCCCTGACCGTCATCATCCCCTTGCATTTTCCTTCATTATCGATAACTAATAACTTCTCAATTCTGTGTTTGTGAAGTAGCTTTTCAGCTTCTTTTGTATCGACATTTTCTGGTACTGTTACCAGGTCTGTGGTCATCATTTCTGAAACCTTTATTGTATCATCTTCAACGAATCTAATATCCCTGTTTGTTATTATTCCAACCAATTTTTGATCGCTGTCTATGACAGGAAGTCCGGAAAAACCGTATTTATCTTTCAAATTGCGTAATTCTCCGATACTTGTGTCGGGACTTACCATAACTGGATCAAGTACCATCCCTGATTCAAATCGCTTGACTGAATTGACCTTGGCAGCTTGCTCCTCAATTGTCATATTTCGATGGATTACGCCGATTCCTCCGGCTTGGGCCATAGCGATAGCCATGCGCGATTCAGTAACCGTATCCATGGCTGCAGAGATGATTGGAACTTGGAGAGAAATGCAAGAAGTTAGCCTCGTCTTTAGGTCAACTTCTGCCGGAAGAACTTCTGATTCAGCGGGCAATAAGAGTACATCGTCGAAGGTCAGTGCTTCCGGTATAGAGTCGCTCGCCATTAGGGATACCCGAGAGCGGCTGTATATCAACGATTCGTGAATAAGTAATCTATTCCAAAATCCAGAGTCTCAATACTTCTTTGGTTTCAATAAATCATCGGATTGAAAAAGGGTCGGTGGCCGCCGGCGACAGAAGTGATACAGTGTCAAAGCGAACCGTTCTAGGCTGGCGTGAGTGGATTGGCCTGCCTGAATTGGAAAATGAACCGACATTAGCCAAAATGGATACTGGCGCATGGTCAAATACGCTCCATGCTGAAGAAATCACACTAACCAATAACGGCATGGAACAAATCGTTAGATTCCGCCTAAGCAAGAATGGAAATTGGATTGAACGGCCCCTATTTGATTGGCGCAGAGTTCGGGACACTGGTGGACATGATACACTTCGTCCAGTAATTCGAACTACTCTAGAAATTGCAGGACAGGACCATGATATTCAACTCTGTCTACAGGACCGCTCTAGGATGAAGCATCGGATTATTCTGGGTCGTAGATTTCTAAGACAATTCATGATCGATCCATCGTTAGATTGTCTTCATCCTAAGGAAAGAACTACTCCGAGGATAAGCGAATATTGATGCCCCGTCGGTGAATCCGTTGAATCATGAGTGAGCAGCAAGGCATCAGTATGATTATGGTGAACACCGAAGAAGTACCTGGAAGAACGATTACCAAAACACTTGGAGTTGTTAGCGGCTCAACTGTCAGAGCAAAACATGTTGGCAAGGACATTGGTGCGTTCTTCAAGAACATCGGTGGCGGTGAGCTAAAGGCTTACACAGACCTACTTGGGGAGTCTCGTGACCAAGCTGTCAAACGAATGTTGGAGGAAGCGGTTGGGCGAGGTGCGAATGCGGTTGTAAATGTTAGAATCGCTACCAGCGCGATTACTCCCGGAGCAAGCGAAATACTGGCTTACGGAACTGCAGTTATCGTTGAATAGGTGATAAAATGGAAGCCTGGCAAATATTCCTCTTTGTCAGTTTGTTATTTGCCGCCTTTGGAATCGCTTGGGCCTTATTTAGTCAAATTGCTTTCATCTATTCCGCATTATTTAGTCGGCGAAACCATACCAGAATGTTGGATGAATTGAGGCAAAGAATTGATGCCACCGTGAATAAGTATGGAAGAGATCCATTGACAAACAAGAAATCACCAACGTTCGGAGAAGATGTCACAGAAGCAAAGTATGTTCAAGCGAATTACGTAATAGGACCTGGATGGTGGAACCAATTTATTGGAGGATGGCATACTCTAATCGGCGGGAAAATAAATTCATACGATGACATTCTAATGATTGCCCGACAGAATTGTCTGCAATCACTACGTGAGCAAGCTGCCGAGGGGGGTTATGATGAAGTGATCAATGTGAGATTAGAAACCTCTAGACTATCAGCTCTCAGTAATCAGAAAAATCAGAATAAATTCATCGAGATTTTCGCCTACGGAACCGCAGTCAAATACTCGTAATCAACCGGCTCCTTGTTTGCCTTCAATAGCAATTAAGAGCATGGTCGCAGCTAGAATTAATCTAGGGTCTAATCCAGAAGACTGGATATTTTTGACGAGTAATTTGTTGACCAGAGTCCCTCGAATTCCTCCAGATTGAGTGAAGGTGACGGGTTTTCCACCTGCTGAGAGAATAAACTCCTGTGGCACAAAAATATCGGCAAAAGGTACGAATCTTCGGACAATTGCCAATAATCCACTATCTTCACTAATTGTCCCGATTTGATTTCCGGAAGAATCCATGACTTTCCATGAATCTTTAAGCATGGATTTCAGACCTTCTCGTTTGAAACTACAAACTGCTTCCCCGGTCTGAGAATCAGTTATGTCATATCCGGCTCCAAAGTCGATAACACTTCGAGCTTTTATGCAGATTAACTCAGTGTTCTTATCCTCATCAGAGTAGACCCTGATATCCTCTTTCAATTTGAGAGCCTTTTGTTTACTGTATCCTATCAACTGCTGCATCGAGTCGTCAGAATAGATGTGAAATTCTTCTCCTAGGAGTTTCAACACTTTTTGTCTAACCATGTAGGAATCTGCTTCGTAAAGGTCACTCATTATGGCTCCTCGAAAAAAGGCTAGACCAAGTCACCAATAAACGATTTGCCGTCCATGATACTTGAAAATTGAATTATTGAAATTGGAATCATTCAAGAGAAAAGCCGAACACGACCAATCCCTGACGCGACCCCATTGTGGTGTTCGAAGTCGGAGTTGATTGCATGCAGGGCGCGCCAATTACTAAGATTGAGCCAGAGATTGCCGCACGCTTGGCAAAACAGCGTTACCACCTAGTCGGCGATCATGGTGGAGTGAAAGTTTGTCACTGGACCAAGCAGAGTCTGATTGCCAATCGTTCGTGTTACAAAGGAACATTCTACGGAATAGAAAGTCATGGCTGTATGCAGATGGCTCCCAATGTCGATACCTGTAATCTCGCATGCACATACTGCTGGAGAGAGCCACACTCTGATACACTTACCAAAATCGATGATGACCCTTACGAGTTATTCCTAGAATCCGTCAGAGCCCATAGACGCCTTCTAACCGGATACGGGGGTAATCCAAAGGCTGACAGAGAAAAGTGGCTAGATGCACAGAACCCAAAGCATGTGGCGATTTCACTGAATGGTGAGCCTACACTATACTCAAGATTGGGCGAATTCCTAGAAATCTGCCACCAGCACGGAGTCTCTACTTTCCTTGTAACTAATGGTTCTCTGCCCAAGGTTATCGAGGAACTAGATCCGCTTCCTACACAACTCTATGTCAGCGTAGATGCCCCAAATAAGGAAATCTTCAATCGACTTTGCAAACCTAAGTTTGATATTGCTGCGTTTGAGAAATTGGAAGAGACATTGGAGTTGCTTCCAAGTTTAGACACAAGAACAGTTTGTCGTCATACCCTGATTAAAGGAGAATCATTGGGTCATTACGAGGACTATGCTCGTCTGGACAATATTGCTGACCCAGATTTCATAGAAGCAAAGGGGTATGTGTATGTCGGAAATTCACGTTCAAATCACACGATTGAAAATATGCCGAGCCACGATGAAATTATGGAATTCAGCAGAACCCTCGCACCGATGGTAGGTCGCGAAGTTCTTTCTGATAGGAGAGAAAGTCGAGTCGCATTGATTGGAAAAGAAATGATTCCGGTTGTTCTTCCGGAAAAGGTTCGAGAATTGCCTGCAGATCTTGGAATTGCAAAGCCACAAAAATTCACATTACCAATAGCCTAATTGGAATTATTTTTCTCTCGAGGAATTATTTCCGACGGACCGATTCTATTTGCTCCAAATTCGTTTACATTACTTTCACTAGGGTATCCAACACAAATCCCACAGAGAAGAGAATAATTTTTGTTTATCTGAAATTCATTTCTTACGGCATCTTCCCAAACTGCAACCGATCCTTGGGCACAGGTCCCCAGTCCTTTTGAATGAGCAGAGAGCATTAGATTCTGCATGAATAGTCCTGCATCAGAAGCGGCAAATTTGCCTAGACTTTTGTGCGTGAACACGAACAATTCAACTGGAGCACCGAAGAATTCGTAATTCCTCGCCCAAAATCCATCCCTTGCCTCTTTGTCGTCTCTTGGTATTCCCATATGAGTGAACATCTCTTTACCGACTCTTTGTGATCTCGGGAGCAGATCTTTGTGATATGACCTCACCACTAGCCAATTACTAGTTGGTAGCCCCTTCCATCTAAGTAGCGCTTTTATTTTCCCGAACAAGCCCTCTCCTCTTGCGGTTTTTACCGCCTCAAATCTACTTAGAAATTCCTCAGAAAGACGGTCTCTGACGTCTCCTTTGGCAACTGCGACTACAAATGGTCGAGTATTACTCCAACTTGGAGATGTCAATCCTGCAGCAATAATTTCCTCGATTAGTTCGTCTGGAACAGGTGTTGGAAGAAAATCCCTAGTGGATCTTCGAGAAGCAGCGAATGAGTCGAAATCATCGGCATCAAACTCGCCCTTCATATTAACAGAAGAAAGCGATTGTTATTTCATATGTGGTATTGACTAAGACCTAAGTTCGATTGGAAAAAATGACTGTAATGAGCCAACTTGATGAATGGTCCTCAGAAGTAATCTCAGTAATGGCTGAGATACCTGAAATTTCACATCTAAATATTGCAGAGTTGCATAATGTTCCGCTTGGTCTTCTGCGGCGGAACGCTACACGATTACATGCAATCTGTAGGTATAACAAGGGTGTAAATAAAACCCAATCTCTTGAGCCGTCTGATGTCCGTTGTATCGATATTCATCCTGAAAGTCTAACCCCAGATTGGGAACGGTATGCTAAATTTTTGCTTTATCACGAATATTTGCATGCATTAGGATATTCAAATCATGGTAAAGAATTCAGACGTGTCGAGGCTCTGTGGCCCGATTATTCTGCAAATGAATTGGGTAAATTTTTCTCAAAAATGCTACTTGAAAAAAGAGCAAAGTGGTTCTGGTTATGCCCATCCTGTGAAAGGAGACATCTCAGGTCGAGAAGAGGAAATGGAAGATATCGATGTAGAGAATGTCGGGTTGTACTCAAGGACATTCCTAATTTTTGAAAAGAAATCCCCTCGCTCAAAATAAAATACTGAATTTTAGGTGGGGAATCATGGGGAAAATTTCCGCTGTTGATTTGTTCAGTTCTTGGGCAGAGATGGGTAGAGATGAGGGTATGGAAACTGGTCACGCAGCTAGTGTTGAATTTATGATATCAAAATCAATACCGAAACTAAATGGAGATTTTTCTGCAATCGATATTGGATGTGGAAATGGATGGTTGGTGAGAAAATTGAATACATTCGAGAACTGTCTTCAGTGTACGGGTATCGATGGTTCAGAATCGATGATTGCTAAGGCAAAAAGTATTGACTCGGATGGTGATTATTTTTGTCAGAAATTACCTGGTTGGGCGCCTGATGAAAAGGTCGATTTAGTGATTAGCATGGAATTTCTCTATTACCTAAAGGAGCCCTTGGAATTCCTGTCTAAATTAAACAATAACTGGCTAAATGAAAATGGGATACTGGCTATTGGAATTGATCATTATCTTGAAAATACCAGCAGCTTATCTTGGTCGGAATCCCTTGGAGTTTCCATGACTACGCTATCAATTCAAGAGTGGACAAAGGGATTTGAGGATGCTGGGTTTTCTAATATTGAATTGTATCAATATGGCGCCAAAGAAAATTGGGCTGGAACTTTGGTTATTGTCGGTCAGAAATAGTATAATTTCCCGAATCAAAGGGTACCGAACTAGATGTATACGTCAATAAGGGCCCCCTTGTTGATATGGTTGGTAAAATAACTAAATGCTTAGGCCATACACCATGAATATGTGTCAACTAAAACCTATGATTATTGTATTGCTAATGTTAACATCTGCTCTTGCTGGATGTGCTGGAGATGATACTAGTGATCTCGAACAACAGATAGCAGACCTGCAACAATCAAATGATGAGATGAATGAAACTATCAATCAACAAAGCCAAGATAATGCCGTTCTGCAAAGTCAATTAGAAGAAAGGAATACTGAGATTGCAACATTGAACTCAAATGTGGCTATGTTACAATCATCAATAAATGATGCAGAGACGTACAGAGATTCACTACTGGTATTACTGGAGAACTCAAACACATCTAATGATGACCTAGAGTCAATGATTGAAGCCGCTAACAACTCAATACTAACACTGCAATCAGATCTTGCAGTACAACTGGATCTAGTTGTACAATGGCAACAAACTGCTGAGGGTAATCGTACCGACCTGAGTTATGCCACCCTGCAGGGTGCCAACCTGCAGGGTGTCCACCTGAGTGGTGCCAACCTGACTGGTGCCGACCTGAATTATACCATCCTGCAGGGTGCCAACCTGCGATATGCCGACCTGAGTAATGCCTACCTGATAGCTGCCGACCTGAGTAATGCCGACCTGAGTAATGCCGACCTGAGTGATGCCAACCTGCATGATGCCGACTTTTATGATGCCGACCTGAGTAATGCCGACCTGACTGGTGCCTACCTGTATTTTACCACCCTGAGTTATGCCAACCTGACTGGTGCCGACCTGACTGGTACCGACGTGAGTAATGCCTACCGGGCTGGCGTTTATTGGAATGATACAACTTGCCCCGATGGAACTAATTCAGATGATAACGGAAATACTTGTGAGAATAATCTCTGAAGTGTGTAATATTCCGTACCCCTACTATACTCATGTGTAAACTAGGGGTATGGGTACAACCCGTTGTAGATGGATCGTATCATAATCGGTCTAAGGCAGATACCCATATTGACGGATATGTAACAATGTAACCGTTGTAGTGCTATCCATCAACTTCGCTACCCTTTATTCGCTTTGAATCATTGGGTTATCAGAGTGTCTAATTGGCTCTGGGGAGATGGTGTCCCCGAATGAATGAAGTTCTCTTGAAATCAAGAGCTGTCCGAGGAGTTTATATTTTCATAATGCCATTTGAAACCATAAAGAATTATAACAACACCCAATATTAAGAAAAGATAATCATCAGGGTGAGAAACATAATTGAACAAATCACTTTTCAAGTGATTATCTGGGTCATAAAACACTGTTACGTTTTCAAGTGTCAGAAATGTGTTGTTTACTTTTCTTTCACATTCTTCAAAATTCAAATATACTTCTTTTCCCGTACACTCACTTACGACAGAACTCCACTGACTTGATGATAGATTTTCTATCAACTCTAAGGATTCCTCCAAGGAATAGGTCTCATTATTTTCGACAGTACTATTTTCCAATGTAGGATAAAATGAATATGTTATCGATAGAACTGGTTCACAATAAGTAAGGTCATCGAGTCCGTTATTGCCAAAACCTGTCTCATCTTCACTGCGTGTTTCTTCCCAACATTCATGATTTAAGTCGAATTGATTTATCGTTCCTCTTGTTTCTATCCATGATTCTCGATCGGAATTTTCAATATAATCAGTGACAATTCCTCCTATAGAGAATAAAACTAAAATCCCTCCAAAAAACCAAATTACTAGAACTTCTAAACTAATTCTCATTGAATTCTTGATTGAGTTAATTAATATAAATTATTGCTATTTTAATGTCTTTCACCATAGATAATCGAGCATAATATAATCCATATACAGACAAATCAGAGGGTATCTGCTTAGACCCATCCGATTGTAATCTGCGAATTATTGGGCTATCAGTGGACCCTTTCATAGGCTACCCATTGAGTCGATTTTACTCTGGTCCCCAAGGAGTGACCTGCCGGGTCAGACCTAGGCGATGGGTGAAGAGGAATCGAAGGTTGAGCAAACCATCTCCCCAAGTATTGATCTCAGCCTCTCCAACTCTTGGCCGGTAAGGAACACTGACTTCTGCGGTATTTTTCTTTCCGAGGTAACGGCGAGCACGAATTTTGAATTCCTGTGAAAGAGGCATTCCATCGTGGCGAGGTCGAACTCTCTCGTCCTCGAAAATTGACTTGCGGAATACCCACATTCC
>VMBT01000186.1_pt1 | contig 42076 bp, 41 predicted proteins | sample 4404301 | NCBI WGS metagenome assembly VMBT01 (sample SAMN12238535, study PRJNA552566) | marine metagenome | isolation source: Coastal seawater | place: USA: coastal Georgia, Sapelo Island | collected 2008-08/2009-08
TGAGTGATATTGATTTGCCTTCAACAACTAATTCAGCCGTAGATGGTTATGGAATCTCGTCACAAACTTTTTTTGATAATCATAAAATCAAATTTAGAGTAGCTGGTGTGGCAAAGGCAGGACATCCTTTTAAAGGGAAAATAGGTTTAGGCGAAACTATAGAAATTTATACTGGAGCGATTGTTCCTGAAGGAGTTGATGCTGTCGTAATGCACGAAAAATGCAAAAGAATAGGCGATGAAGTTTTAGTTAAAAATGAGATAAAAAAATTACAAAATATTCGCCCTGTAGGAGAAAATCTTTGGAAAGGTGAAATGATTGTCAAAGAAGGAAAATTAATTAACTCAGCTGATATTGGCCAATTGGCTGCTGCGGGTAATAGTAAAGTTAAGGTTTTCAAAAGGCTTTCAGTTTCCATAATTTCGACTGGAGATGAATTAATTAATTCAGAAATTAAAACAAAACCAGTAGGGCAGATTTTTGACTCGAATAAACCTATGTTACTTTCATTATTAAATATAAATTACTTAAAAATATCAGACTTAGGTATTGTCAAAGATAATAGAGCAGAATTAGCTAAAAAATATGAAGAGGCATTATCTAAAAGTGATGTAGTAATTTCTTCAGGTGGTGCTTCAGACGGAATAGAAGATCATACCCAAAATGCACTTAGAGATATTGGGGCTGAATGTTTGGTATGGCAATTAGCAATGAAACCAGGTAAACCAATGGCGATTGGTAGGTTAGGCGAAAAATTTATTTTTTGCTTACCAGGAAATCCTGTAGCAGCTTTCGTATGCACCAAGTTACTTATTAATCCTATTTTATTAAAGCTGGGTGGAAGTTTGGACTGGGATCCTCTAACAATTTTTTTGAAGTCTGATTTTGATCATACAAAAAATAAAGAACGAGCAGAGTTTTTGAGAGCCAAAATTATTAATAATGGTAATCAATCATTTGTTAATTTATTTGGTAAAAAGGGGGCGGGTGTTATTTCATCATTAACAGGAGCTGATGGGATAGTTGAAATTCCAAAAGAAATTGAAAAAGTATCTAAAGGTGACATGTTAAAATTTTACCCCTTTAATCATCGGGGTTTGTAAACTCTAGAAGTTTTAATAAATTTTAAATTTATGAATTATATAATTAGTTATTCCGTTAATATCATTCAAATTAAATGTAGGTAAGTTTGTTTCTATCAATTGATCAGAAGCAATTGCAAATATACTATTATCTTGTTCAAAGAGTAGAGGTTTAGCTAATGCAGACCTGTGAATTTCAAGCTTTGGAATATTTTCATTTTTAAACCCTTCAATTATGATTAGATCACATTTTTGAACAGGTTGTTTGCCAAATATTTCTAATAGTTCAAATAATTTTTTTTCTTCGTTTTTATTATTTTCTTGTATCAGGGCAAATCTCTCTTCAGATGAAATAATCACTGGACTAGCCCCAGATTTTCTTAAATTAAAGGAATCTTTTCCAGGTTTATCTATTTCAAATTTATGGTGAGCATGTTTTAAGGTTCCAACATTAATGTTAATTTTTGTGAAATTTTCTATGAGTTTAGTCAATAAGGTTGTTTTGCCTGATCCCGACCAACCTGCTACACCAAATAAAGGAGGCAGCGTGCCCAAAATTTGTTGAGCTAAAATGAGATCGTGTGGTGAATTTAAATTTGTAAAATAATCAAGTTCAGGGTTACCCTTTTCATCAAAATCTACATAAACCTTCTTAAGTTGTGCAGTAAACAAATCTATTTTTCGAACACCTTCATTTAATGCAGATAGTAACTTATCATTAATGTCAGTTTTCCAAAGAGCAATAACCGGATGATTCAATCCTCTTGATTTAGCAACAACCAGGTCGGTTCCAGGGTTTTCATCTCTAGCTTTAACTAGACATTTAATCAAATTATTTGGAAGAAAGGGAGTATCGCATGGTAATGTGATAACCCAGTCTTCTTTTATACTTTTTGCCCAGTTTAAAGAGGCTAAGATTCCAGAAAGAGGGCCCAAATTTCCTTTTATAGGATCTTGGATTATATCGTAGCCAAATTTTTCAAATTCTTTAAAATTAGTATTTGTATTCAAGGCTATTGGGGCGACCTTGCCTGAAATTTTTTCTAAAATGTGGGATAATAAAGGTCTATCTAATAGATTAATTAGTGCCTTCTGTTTGCCTCCCATTCTTCTACCCATACCTCCTGCTAAAATCACGCATGGGATTATATTTTTATGTTTTTCCACGTTATTTAACCATTAGTTAACAAGAGATCTTTGGGCAGAAATTAATTCTTCATTTTTGATTTCATTGATATCAGTATCAAACACAACTCTTTCAATTCCATTTGCAATAATTATTCTTTTACCCTTTGCTCTTCCAATTAGAGTGAGGCCTGCTTCTTTAGCAAGTTTAACGCCTGATGCGGTAAACCCTGATCTGGAAATTAAAATAGGTATTCCCATTTGAACGGTTTTAATAACCATTTCAGAGGTTAATCTTCCAGTAGTATAAAAGATTTTATCGTTAGCTGTTTCATTGTTCAAAAACATCCATCCTGCAATTTTGTCTACAGCATTGTGTCTTCCTACATCTTCAACATAGAGGAGTGGTGAGTCTTTTTTACACAATACGCAGCCATGTAAGGCGCCAGCTTTTAAATATAAGCTAGGTCTTGTATTAATTTTTTTAGATATAGTATAAATCCAAGAAGTTTTAATTTTTGAATTTTTATCAAGATTAATAGAAGAAAAATCATCCATTATATCACCATATACTGTACCTACAGCACATCCACTGGTGCGAATTTTTTTTTCCATTTTTTTTTCATAGTTAGTTTTGCGATCAGTTCTAACAACTACAACCTGCAATTCTTTATCATAGTTAATTTCTGAAATTATATCCTCACTTTTGAGCATTTTTTGGTTAAGAAGGTACCCTACAGCTAAAAGTTCAGGCATGTCACCTAGGGTCATAGCTGTAACAATTTCTTGTTTATTAAGATAAATAGTTAGAGGGATTTCTGTAACTACAGGCAGTTTTATTTGTTCACCAGTTTCATTGAAACAGTCAATAGATTTTGTTAAATCATCATTACCTAAATCAGGCGAAATATAAAATTCTTTAATTTTACTCATCTCATTATCCCTCATTTAGATGATTTTTTTGTTTTCACCCAATTAATAAAATCCCTAGTTTCTAAAGATAGTTTGTCATTTAACTTTAGATAATTTTCTAAAAGTTCTTTACCAAAGGGTGTAAGAAATGTACCTAAACTACCTCCCTTTTTTTCTAAAATAGGATTTGGAAATATATCTTCTAAAGTCTTTAGAAGGAAGCCAGCTTTTTTTTCGCTCATTCCCATACATTTAGCGGCTGCTCTTATAGATCCCTTTTGATAAGTTAGGTGAAAAAGTTCCATTTTACCTGCTCCGATCATATGGCCTTCAATGTATACTTTAATCTTTATTCCATCTTGATTTTTGTTAACAAAATTTGTTTGTGATTTAGATTTTTTCATTTTGTTGACTATACGATTAGATCATCTATTAAGCCAAATATTTTATATTTATAGAAATAAGTTTTTTTATTTAATAACTAACTATCTACTTTTTGATGAGTTATGATAATTTTTAATATTTAGACTTTTAATCATTGGAGTATAATTTGAATGTTTTTAAAGAAATAGGACTTGGTTTGCTAGGCGTTGCCATTATCATAACTTTGTTTTTTCTTTTTTTAGGTTTTAGGACATCAATTTATACATATTTTATCTAATAATTACTAAATGCTAGTTGTACTTTCATGCTGTTTTCATGTTTGCTCAATGCGATTTTAAACCCCTCTTCTGCTTTTTGGAATGGGATGTTATGGGTTATGAGTGGTTTAACGTTGATTAGTTTTTTTCTCATCATTTCAACAGCTAACCCAAATTCAGAATGAAATCTAAAAGAGCCTTTCAATTTTAGTTCTTTTGTAGTTACAGAAACTAATGGCATAAGTATATCACCACCTAAACCAAGTTGAACAAGTTCGCCTCTAGGTTTCAGGTAAGTGATTGCATCGTTTATTCCTGAGGCTGATCCAGAACATTCAATTGCAACGTCGAAATAACCTTTTCCAGTTTGAAGCTCTTCAATTTGTTTTTTATTTTTAGCAGTATTGATAACTTTATCAGCGCCAACTGATTTTGAATACTCGAGTGATGCATCTGAAATATCAGTTACAACAATCTCTTTTGCGCCTGCTCTTCTAGCAGATAAAACACACAGTGTTCCAATTGGGCCAGATCCAACAATCAATATTTTTTTACCAAAAATATTATCAACTTGTTTGATAGCGTGCAAGCAAACAGCAAGAGGTTCAGCCATGGCGGCTTCTTCAGGGGAAAGTCCATTTGCTGTTATACATTGTGAGGACTCTGCAATTAGTTTTTCTCTAAATGCTCCTTGAATATGTGGAAATGGCATTGCAGAACCATAAAATTTCATGTTAGTGCAGTGAATTGGAAGTCCATCTAGGCAAAAATCACATTCTTTACATGGTCTTGATGGCGACACTGAAACCAACTCTCCGATAGACAAATTTTTTACATTTGATCCTATCTTGCTAATAAAACCTGATACCTCATGACCCAAAACCATTGGCTCCTTTAATTTTATTTGACCAAAGCCTCCGTGCTTATAATAGTGTAGATCAGTTCCACAAATACCCCCAACAGCAATGGAAACTTCAACTTGATTAGGTGATAAATTTTCTAAAGGATAGTCTTCTATTCTTAAATCTTCAGGACCATGAATTTTCAAAGATTTCATTTTCTCTCCCAATATATATACTATTGTAAAATTAAATTTAAGACAGAATATTAGCAATAATTTTATTATTTATATATATTGAACTCTATAAATTTGGAGAGATAAATGGTTTCTGGAATTGAATTATTTAATCTTAAGGGTAAAAGGGCCCTTATCACAGGCTCATCCCAAGGAATAGGGTTTGCATTAGCAAAAGGTTTAAGTTCAGCAGGTGCAGAGATTGTTTTAAATGGAAGGGACAAAGCTAAATTAGACAAATCAGCCAAAGAGCTAAATTCGGAATGTGCTTTATTCCAACTTTCCTTTGACGTTACAAATCAAAAAGAAGTTAAACAAAAAATTGATGAGTTTGAAAAAAATTTTGGGCCCATTGAAATTTTAATTAATAATGCAGGAATGCAATATCGTACTCCTCTTGAAGATTTTCCTTCAGAAATGTTTGAGAAATTACTACATACTAATATTTCTTCTGTATTTAACGTTAGTCAAGTAGTTGCTAAACATATGATAAAAAGGGGTCATGGAAAAATCATTAATATTGCTAGTGTCCAAACCTTGTTAGCTAGACCAGGAATTGCTCCATACACAGCCACCAAAGGTGCTGTTGGAAATCTTACAAAAGGTATGGCTACGGATTGGGCTAAATATGGAATTCAATGCAATGCTATTGCACCAGGATATTTTGATACTCCTTTGAATGCCGCTTTGGTCTCAGATAAAGATTTCACCTCTTGGTTAGAAAAGAGAACTCCAGCAGGAAGGTGGGGAAAGGTAGAAGAGCTGGTTGGGGCTAGCATTTTCCTGAGTTCCAGTGCCTCTGATTTTGTTAATGGGCATACACTTTATGTAGATGGGGGTATCACAGCGTCATTGTAATTATAAGTTAAATGATTGCATTAACTTGATTTGAACTATTAGTTAATTTCGTCATAACAGTTCTCCTTTGAGGAAAAATTAGAAAATTATTTTGTTTTATCAATGTATTTTTTTGACATTAAAAATTTATTTTTATATATAAGCCAAAAATAGAATTTTTTTCTTTTGGGGGATTCCATGTTAGATGATATTGATTTAAAAATTTTAACTCTTATTCAAAAAAACTCTGGTTTGCCATTGTCTGAGATTTCAAAAAGGGTAGGAGTATCTCCAACTCCTTGTTGGAACAGAATAAAAAAAATGGAAGAGAATGGTGTAATTTCTGCCAAAACGATAGTTCTTAATCGTAAAGCTATTAATTTATCTATAGTAGTTTTTTTATCAATAAGGGTAAGTCATCATTCAAAAAATTGGATTGATGATTTCCAAAAGCTAATAACTAAACACGATGAAATTATCGAAGTGCACAGATTAACTGGTTCAGACACAGATTACCTATTAAAAATTGTAGCTCCTAGTATTGAAGAATATGATAAATTTCAGCAAAAATTAATAGGTGAAGTAGAATTTACAAAAATGTCTTCAAGTATATCTCTGCAAGAAATGAAAAACTCACATGTGTTACCGCTAGAGCAATGTGTCACTTAATAGATTGCCTTTGAATTTGGAAAGAATAGTTGTTGACCATTAACTTTAAAATTTCCGATTGTAACTTGTCCCTTTGGTGATATTAGCCATTCTATAAATTTTTTTGCATCATCTGTGTTTGTGTTTGGACATTTTTCAGGATTTACCATTGTAATTCCGTATTGGTTAAAAAATAATTTATTTTTCTCAGCAACAATTTTTAAATCACTTTTATTATTAAAATTAACCCAAGATGCTCTGTCGGTTAGAGTATATCCACCCATGCCACTAGCAATGTTTAGTGTTGCTCCCATTCCAGAACCAACCTCTCTATACCAAGTACCGGAATATTTACTGGGACTTAACTTAGATTTTTTCCAAATAGACATTTCTCTAAAATGCGTACCAGAATTATCTCCCCTAGAAACAAAAATTGATGAGGTTTTAAATATTTTTGTAAAAGCTTCTATGGGGCTATCTGATTTTATTATTTTAGCTAAGTTGCTTGTGGGACCTACAATTATAAAATCATTGTACATTAAATTAAATCGTTTTACCCCAAAGCCATTCTTTATAAAATCTAGTTCCCTTTCTTTTGCGTGAACTATAATTACATCACCATCACAATTTGAAGCATTTCTTAAGGCAGATCCCGTACCAACTGAAACAACGTGAGCAACAACATTAATTTCCGACTTTATTATTGGTAAGATATAATTGTAAAAGCCCGAGTTATAAGTAGAGGTAGTAGATTGAACAGTAATATAATCTTTTGCTAGGGAAAGATTTGAAAAAAAAAGAATATACAGAAATATAAATTTTGTTTTAAGCATATAATTATATGAGGCCACGGAAATCAAAAAATTGCAATTCCTATCAAATAGACATAAATTTTTTTCGTTTAGTTAAAAAAATGAAATGAATATGAATATCATTCTAGAAGCATTAAATAAGGCATTAGATCTTGTTTTAAATTTGGATGAGAGTTTAATAGAAATACTTTTTCTCTCACTAAAAGTAAGTGGTATATCCCTTTTGTTGTCTTGTATTATAGGATTACCTTTAGGGACTTTTTTAGCAATTAAAAGTTTTTGGGGAAGGGATAGTGTATTAGTTATATTTAACACTATGATGGGTTTGCCACCCGTTGTTGTGGGTTTAGTAGTATATTTAATTATCTCAAGGTCAGGCCCTTTAGGTTGGCTTGGTATTTTATATACTCCAACAGCTATGATAATAGCTCAGATGATTTTAATTATACCAATCATAGTTTCTTTAACGTCCCAGATTGTTGAAGAAATTAGACAAGAGTATCAAATTCTTTTTAAATCTTTGGTAATACCAGCACATAAAGCAATTTTAGCTTATCTTTATGATGCAAGATATTCTATTTTGACCGTAGTTTTAGCAGGTTTCGGAAGAGCAATATCAGAAGTAGGCGCTGTTATAATAGTAGGTGGTAATATTGATCATTTAACGAGAGTAATGACAACAGCTATAGCCCTAGAAACGTCAAAAGGTAACTTGTCTCTAGCTTTGGCTTTAGGAGTTATACTCTTGTTATTAGCCTTGCTTACAAACTTTTTATTAATCACTTTTAAGATGAATGCTAAACGGAATATGTATGCTTAAAAAGGATAAAGTAACTCAAAAACAAATAACGCCTATCAAAGGTGAAAATTTGTCAGTTTGTTTTCAAAAAAATAAAATCATAAAGGAACTAAATTTCAAAATTGATCATAAAGATATAACAGCAGTTATAGGGCCTAATGGAGCAGGTAAAACTATTTTATTACATACAATTAATGGTTTGACTCATATTGAAAATGGTAAAATTACCTTTAATTCTTATTTAAATAATGAAGTAATTAGAAAAAAACAGGCATTGGTATTTCAAAACCCAATTTTACTGAGAAGAACTGTTTTATCCAATATGGAATTCATTGCTGATATTTATAAAAATATTGATAGAAACATGATCCAAAATTGTCTTACTAGGTGTGGATTGAAAGGCTATGATCAAAAATCAGCTAGACTTTTATCTGGTGGCGAAAAACAAAGGCTTTCTCTTGCAAGAGCTCTACTTATTCATCCCTCAATATTACTCCTTGACGAACCTACGGCAAATTTAGACCCTTTTTCTTTAAAATTAATAGAAGACATTATCTTAGAAGAGAATAAAAAGGGGACATGTGTAATCTTAACAACTCACGATATGGCTCAAGCAAAAAGGTTAGCAACAAATATAATTTTTATGAATAAAGGTGAGATATTAGAACAATCAAGCTCAAATGCATTTTTTAAAAAACCAAAAACCGATGAAGCTATTAGATATATAAAAGGAGAAATTCTTTTATAAAATTTTTATTCAGAAAGAATTGTTTCTGCTAAGTTTGCCCAATAATTTGCTCCAATTGGTAAAAGCTCGTCGTTAAAATCATAAAATGGGCTATGTAGTTTTTCAGAATTTTCTCCAGCACCTAACCAAATATACGCTCCAGGTTTTTCCTCTAGCATATAAGAGAAGTCTTCAGACGTCATTGTAGGCTTTTCAACTTTGTTTATTGAATTTTTTCCGTAAGTTTTTTCAAAAATTGCTGTGGCTAGTTGAGCACTCTTTTTATCGTTAATTGTAGATGGATAACCAGGTCTTACCTCTAAATCAAGAGCGCAGTTATTAATTGCACAGGCATTTTCTGCAATATTTTTTATCTTTGCTAGCATCTCATCCCTTAGTAATTTATTGGTGGATCTAAGCGTACCACCAATAGTTACATTGTCAGGTATTACATTAAAAGCAGAGCCGCCTTCAATTTTGGTTAGTGATAGGGCAACGTTATTAAATGGATCTAATTGTCTTGACACTAAACTCTGTAAAGCAGTAATCGTTAAGCCAGCTGCAACAATTGGATCATTCGAATGTTGTGGTTGAGCTGCGTGTCCACCTTTACCATGGATGTTCAAAACAATAATATCACCACCAGCCATTGCAAAACCTTCATGAATAACTGCTTGTCCAACCGAAACACCTGGCCAATTATGTATTCCCCAGATAGATTCAATGTTAAATCTTTTAAAAAGACCGTCTTCAATCATTGCTTTCGCGCCTGCGTTTCCTCCTTCTTCTGCTGGTTGAAAGATGCAGTGAACAGTGCCGTTAAAATTCCTTGTTTCAGCTAGATATTTTGCTGCTCCTAGTAACATAGTGGTATGACCATCGTGACCACAGGCATGCATAGCTCCTTCATTTTTAGAAGCATAAGGTAAATTTGTTTTTTCACTCATAGGAAGAGCGTCTATATCTGCTCTAATTCCAATTGTTTTATTTGAATTCTTTTTTTTGCCATGAATAATGCCAACAAGGCCGGTTTTCCCAATTTCTTGATGAACTTCAACACCAAACTCTTTTAATTTGTTAGCAATAAAATTTGATGTGTTTATTTCTTTATATGCAGTTTCAGGGTTCTCGTGAATGTGTTGTCGCCAGCGAACCATATCCTCTGTTGAATTTTTTATTTCAGTTTTAATATTCATTTTATGCAAATTTCTATATTTAATTATTAACGGTAAATAGTTTATTCAAAATCTAATCAATTTAAAATAATGAATTATTATATTAGTAATTAGGTTATACTAAAAAAAGTTGATAAGGAATTATAATGTGAACTATATAGAACAGCTTAATGATATTCCTAAGTTAGATTTTTATTTTGATGAAATTCTAAATATCAATTTATCTTATCGTTTTAGATATGAAAATGATAAGCCTGTACTGCTATTATTACATGGGTTTAATGGCAATAGTAAAAGCTGGTCATGTCAATTCAAATATTTTGAAAATAAGAGATCAGTTTTGGCCATAGATTTTCCAGGATTTGGAGGATCAGACTTTGGTGACCTAGATATGATTTCTGTTGCGCAATTACTAACAAGGTTTTTAGAAAATATCAAAGTTACTCGTTGTGATGTTTTAGGACACTCAATGGGAGGAATGTTAGCTCAAGTTTTTTGTTCTAATAATTATGGGTTAACTAATAAGGTAATTTTGTCTTGTACTCACAAAGGCTTTGGTTTGCCAATAGGAACACCTCTAATAGAAAACTACCAAAAGAGAATAAAAGAAAGACTTATAATGTCTGATATTGATTTTGGAGAGTTAAGAATAAACGAAATGTTACCTAGTTTAGAAAACAGAGAAATTTTTAAATTTTTATCTTTAATAAGTGGAGAGATTACAGAAGAGTCAATTAAATGTGGTGGGATGGCGATGCAAACTTTAGATACAACAAACTATCTATCAAAGTTAAATCAAGATTGCCTAATTATAAAAGCTTCAAAGGATATTGTTGTTCCAAAACAACGTTCACAAGAGTTAGAAAAATTATTACCACATGCAAAAATTATAGAATTTCAAAATGTTGGTCATGCACCATATTGTGAAAATGCAACATTGTTCAATAGTGAAATTGAAAATTTTCTTCAGTAATGAATGCATTATCCAACAAATCTTTTTTATTATATTTTATTAGTAATACTTTTGCATTACTGGGATTGTGGATACAGAAAATTGGAGTTGGTTGGTTAACCTGGGAAATCACAGGATCAACCTTTTGGACTAGCTTTGTAGCTTTAGCCTTGATGGCACCAGCTGGAATAATAGGCCCACTCTTCGCAGTTTATGCTGAAAACTGGAATATGAGGACAGCAAGCATCATTCTCAAAACATTGATGTTATTAGTGGGTGCTATGGTATGGTTTTTAGAATTTCTTGATCTTCATTCATTATTTACTCTAGCTTTTTTATCAATTCTTCAAGGCTTGCTCAGCGCCTGTTACCACCCAGTAAGATTAGTTTTTGTTTCGGTAGTTGTTCCAAGAGATTTGATATCTAGTGCAGTAGGATTAAACTCAGCTTCATTTAACGGATCAAGAGTAATTGGACCAGCGTTTGCAGGAATCTTTATAGCGCTATTTAATTTAGAAAGCACTTTCCTAATAGCAGTTTTAGCATATATCCCTTTAATTCCAGTTCTGATGTACATACCTTTAAGAAAAAGAAATAAATCTTTAGATAATAAAGATAAGTTTTTAAAGCGTTTTATAGAAGGAGGAAAAGTTGCTTTAAATACACCTGTAATTGCAAAGGGGTTATTTGTAGTTTTTATTAGTGCATTCTTTGTTAGAGGAATGCTTGAAATACAACCTACTATTGCTGGGGAAATATTGAATCAGGGAAGTTTAGGTTTGTCTCTTATCACAGCAACAGCAGGTTTAGGCGCTTTGTCAGCTTCTATCTGGATAGGTTTAGGAAAGAATAATAATCTCAAAATACAAACGAAATTGGTATTCATGTTAATTTTAGGATTAATAATGAGTTCGATTATTGGTTGTATTTCAGATATGTATTTAATGGCTTTGGCTTTTATAATTGTTGGATTTACTTCAACAGTTATAGGTATAGGAACTCAAACTATTATTCAGATGGAAGTCGAAGACTTTTTTAGGGCAAGAGTTTTAACTTGGTGGTCAAGTCTATCATTTGGTTCTCTAACTGTTGGCGGAATATTATTAGGGCTTGCAGGTGAATATATTCCCTTAAATATAGGCCTGATTATTATGCCGATTATAGGATTTATTATTTTTAAATTAGTCGTCAAATTACATTTTAAAAATAAATTTATCTGACTTTTTTAAATTTAGCCTCTCTTCTAAATATGTAAATTCCTGAAATAGTAATAATAATCCCACCAAAAATTGTTGTAAAAACTGGGTGTGAATTCCATATCAAATAATCAAAAATTATTGCCCAAATAATTCCAGTATAATTAAAAGGGCTTACTATAGATGCAGATGCTTTTTGAAGAGCATAGGTCATTAATAATTGTGTTAGAAAAGCTGCAAGTCCAATCCCTATAAATAAAAGCATTACCTCTAAAGTTGGCGCTTTCCATAAAAATGGTTGGAAAAATGATGTGACAATAAAACTTACCAACATAAAATAAAATACTGTTTTAACGGGATGCTCAGTTGAGCCAAGTAATCTTAAAAAGATTATAGTCGTTGACCACATTATCGTCCCACCAAGTGCATAGATTGAAGCTACAGCAATTTGACCTGATGGGTTTATAGCGATAATAACGCCTAAAAAGCCAATTATTATGGCTAACCATCTTCGCCAACCTATGTTTTCTTTTAAAAAAATTATTGCTAAAATACATGAAAAAATAGGTACAGCTTGGGAAATAACCGTCACGTCTGCTACTGGAAGTCTCTGAAAAGCAAGAAAGAACATTACATTTCCAGTTAATCCAGCGAGACCTCTAAAAAAATGTAATTTAGGTTTATTTGTTTTAAGAAAATTGAAACCACCTAGTTTGTACACTAAGGGTAACAGAAATATTAATACAACTATAGCTCTAACAAATGTGATTTGGACCGCATGATATTCTATGCCTACTAATTTAGCTTGGACACTCATTATTGTAACACATAATACAGCTAACAACATTGCTGTAATGGCTTTGAAGTTGTTAGATTGTTTTATGAAAGACTGTATCAATCAAATTTCCAAATAAAAAAATAGTCTAATCTTTTGTTAAAGAAGAAGGAGGCCTCAAAAAGAAAATTGTAAGGAAACTTATTACAAATGGGTACAAGGCTAAATATCGAATTGTAACCAAGGGATCACCTATAAAGTCGATTGCTAAACCAACTGGCAATGGTCCCAACGAAGCACCAATAACACCTATCATTTGTCCAGTGCCCTGAATGCTTCCAAGGTGTTTCCTACCAAAATATCTTGGCCATATGTAACCAAACATAGTCATACTTATTGCGTTATTGATCCCAAAAAAAACAGCGTAAATGAAAGCATAATATTCATTAACTGAAAAAGTTATGCTTAAGAGTGAAACACAATTTATTAGTAGACCTATTGTTAGAACGTAATGTGTTTGAATATTATCAAAAAGTTTTCCTACGACTGGCATAAATAAAACCATAGTTATGGCTGAAACAGTGAATAGTGCAGCAGCAAAATCTGTAGTTATGCCTTGATTAGTTAAAATTGTAACTTGATAAAAATGAAGTGTTGTAACTAGCATAGCCATCCCAAACCACATAGCTGATAAAATATAAAATGATCTTTCTTTAAGGGCTTGAGAAAGGTCTAAACCTTGAATTATTTCCTTTGTATTATCAATTGATTTTATTTTTGCCACACCATCGGGAGAAAGTCCCACACTTTCAGGAGTGTTCCAAGCAAGTAAATATAACGCAGGAACCATAACAATCCATGTGGATATTCCTAGAAAGACCCAGGCAAATTTCCATCCATAATGATCAATCAAGAATTGAGATAAAGGAGGATGAATAGCCATCGAAATGCCAAAACCTAGAGCCATTATGCTCATGGCAAAGCCACGTTTTTTATCAAACCATTGCGAAACGAGATTTGCACAACCTAACATAAGAGATCCTTGACCAAAAAATCTAAGGAAACCAAAGCCAACAGTTAACATTAAGAAGTTTGATGCTGCGCCAAAAAATACACAAGAAATTCCTAATAAAATAGTGACTATTATTAAAGTTTTTCTTGCTCCATATTTATCTATTAGTTTACCCATATATGGGAGCAAAAATGCTGCAATTAAGGTGGCCAAACCATAAGCTGATGCAATTGATGCACTTGATAGATCTAAATCTTTACCGATAGGCCCTACAAAAACACTAAATGTATGTGACTGTCCAGGTCCACTTGAAAAAATACCTAAGTTAGCAACAGCAACAATCATCCATCCGTAAAAAAAACTAGGACTGATATAATTAAAAATTTTATCACGCATTTTTAATGAAACTTTAATTAAAAGATTAATTAATTATTATACATGTTAATTAAATTAAAAGATATATATAAAGAAAGAATAATTATTTTTTAAGAGCTTCTACATACATATCTAACGCTTGGAGCAAAGAGCGATTTGTATCAACAGTTTCTCTTGTTTCGTTCGCAATGGGTGTTTTATTTGCCAGGGACATAATATCAGCGGAACCTTCATGAAACTTTGGTGTAACACCCGCATTAGAAAAAGTATTAGCAATTTCATACATTTCTCCCTCCCATCTTGCAGCATCTAGTGGGATCCTTGGAACCATTCGTTCCATAGCCATCAACATATCAGGCTTACTGTATTCTAACTCTTTAAAATATTCACTTGAAAGGCCAAGTTTGTGAGCAAGCGTTAAAACGGCTGCATGAAGAGCAAAAGTTCCTTTGGTAGCACTGGCATAAACCATTTTCATGGCAGAAGCTTTTCCAATTTCTTTTCCTAAATCTTTTACAATGAAACCTTTTCCATCAAGAATTTTTACTGGTTTAGTATTTGGTCCAGACACATATAATCTAGTTTGTCCTTTTTCGACTATAGGGTTTAAACCTATAATACCTGCATCAATAAAATTACAAAATTTAGATGAAATTGCATTGCAAATATTCTGGGCTGTGTCTGGAGAAACAGCATTGCAATCAACGTAAGTAAGCGATTTTTTATTTTTTAAAATTATTTTATTTACTAGCTCTGCTTGTCTAAGAGCTGATTCTGGAGGTAGTATGGATAGAATTAAATCAGAATGATTCACTACATTATCAATAGTACCAACATCTTCTATGCCAGCACTTGTGGAGAGTTTTTTTGTTCTATTACTTCTTCCATCAAGACCTGATATGACCCTAAAGTTATTATTTAAAAAAACTTTACCACAGCCATGCCCCATGTCTCCTGGCATCAAAATTCCAATAGTTTCGTTTGACATTACATAACCTATTTCTTCATAGGTCCACCATTTTTTTCCCAATCTGGTATACCACCAGCATTAAGAACATTTTTATAACCCATCTCTATTAAAGTCTTCCCCGCTAATGCAGCTTGTCCACCAACGCCGCATATTAGTATAATTTCAGAGTCTTTTTTAAGCTTATCGTTGTATAATGGAGTAGCTTCGTCAGCCACAAATTCTATTAAGCCCCTAGGTATTTCTAATCCACCAAGTATCGTCCCTGTTTTTTTAATATCTGAGCTATCTCTAACGTCAATAAAAATTGAAGAGTTTGATTTGTGTTTTTCTATGGCCTCTTTGACATCTATTTTTTTTACAACTTCATTTGCTTCTTGTAAGTAATCTTTTGCTGTTTTCATTTATTCCTCTATTTAAATTAATTTAGTAGCCCGATATATTTGGGTTGGGTAACGCTTGTTGTCATCCAGCATTTTAAACATTTTGTATCGATTTTGGCTTTTTCCAAAATCCATAACAACCTGTAACGTTTATTGTCATAAGCATCTACATCAACTGAGAATTTTGCAACATTATTATCCTTTGACAATAATTTTGTTTTAAATTTTAAAGAGTTTAACAATATTTTATATGGTGTATTAGCTATCATATTCATAAAATTAGGAAAGGGTCCGGTATATTTTTTGTTTTCTGGATGTGCAAACAGCCAACATTGATAAATGCCTTCATTATTTGATGCAGAGTTTGTTTGTAATGCACTCATCTGAATTTCTATTACCTCGGATGCTGAAAATATATCATTAGGTAATACATTACTAAAAACTTTGTCGTTTTTAATAACAAAAAATAGAGTAAAAATAATAAATAAATATTTCATTGGTTAAACTAAATTATTAATTACAATACAATGATCTTAAAAGGAGTTTAAAATTGCAATCTAAAAATCTCTATGCTTATAAATTTTTAAAAACTATTTTATCTTTATTTTATTTTTTATTTTTTTCACAGGCTTTCGCTGCTGGAGGTGATTCTGATAATTCATCTAAAAAAGTTACTAAATCACCGTATTACTATGAAGCTATTAAATTCATAAAAAATGAATCTTATAAAAATGCTATCAATAGTTTGAAATTAGCTTTGAATAATAATAACAAAGACCCAGATGTTTATAACTATTTAGGCTATTCATTCAGAAAAATAAATGACTTAGAAAAAGCAGCTTTTTATTATGAGAAAGCGCTTGTTTTATCTCCTAAACATAAAGGAGCTTTAGAGTATCAAGGCGAAATGTTTTTAACATTAGGCCAGTTAGAAAAGGCAGAGTCTAACTTAAAAAAACTAGAGAAAATATGTTTCTTAGGCTGTGAAGAAGAAAAGATGTTAAAAGAATCAATTTTAAAATTTAAAAAAGGTAAAAAGAGTAATTATTAATTATTTTTTATTAACATTCTTGGAGAAGGTGGATGAAATCATTTGATGAAATGACTATCAAAGAAATTGTTGATCAAATCGAAGATGGATTTCTTTTGGGTATTCCTGCTGACTATTCTGGGGTGCCAATGGCATTTACAAAAGAGTTAATAAATAAAGGTATTAAAAATTTAAGATTATATTGTTTGCCTCTTACAACAATTCAAGGTGACATGTTAATTGGAAGTGGATGCGTTTCAGAAATTGAAACAGCAGCAGTAACATTGGGTGAATTTGGTCTGGCACCACGATTTTCTGATGCCGTTGAAAACGGTAAAATATTGATTAAAGATTCAACTTGTCCTGCTTTACATGCTCAGCTTCAAGCTACAGAAAAGTCAGTTCCCTTTATGCCATTAAGAGGAGTCATCGGTTCCGATGTTCAAAAAAATAGAAAAGATTGGCAAATAATCTCTAACCCTATGAAATTTTCAGGAATTGAAAATGAACCAATACTTTTACTGCCGGCAGTCCAATTAGATGTTTTAGTCTTTCATGCTTCTTGTTCTGATAAAAATGGTAATATACAGATTGGCCGAAGAAGGGAGCTTGCAACTTTGGCTCATGCTTCAAAAAAAGTTTTTGTAACGGTAGAAAAGATTTTAGATACAGATTTCTTTGAAGATGAATTATCTGCTTCAACTTGCCTGCCTGCATTGTATGTTGATGGTATATCAATAGTAAAAAATGGCGCATGGCCATGTAAGCTTCCGGGAGTATATGAGTCAGACAATGAAGAAATAAAAAAATATTCAATTGCAGCAAAAACGAAATCAACTTTTGATCAATATATGAAAAGCTTTTTGAAGAGCTAGCTTAAGGCCAAACTTAATGAATTTAAATATTAAAAGAGAAGAGCTGTTAATTAGCCAATTAGCAGATTTATTAAAAAATGATAATCATGTTGCTGTTGGCGCTGCATCGCCAATTCCAGGAGCAGCGGCATTACTAGCTAAAGAAGAGGCTAAAAATTTTAATAAACGGCTAAGAGTAACTATTCTGCATTCAAATAAATATAATAATTTTACAGATGGAGCTCGAGAGCTTTTTGATTGTGCTGCTCAAGGAAGGATAGATACTTTTTTTCTAGGTGGTGTCCAAATTGACGGCAAAGCAAATATAAATTTGGTTGGAACTGGTGAGTATCCAAATCTTGAGAAGAGGTTTCCTGGTTCGTTTGGCTCTCCTTTAATGTATTTTGTTGTACCGCAAGTCATTTTGTTTAGAGAGGAGCACTCTCCAAGGACTTTAGTAAAAAATGTAGATTTTATATCTGCTCCTGGTGTCTCTGAAGATAATATATATAGGCCAGGAGGTCCTAAATATTTATTAACTAATAGGGCATTATTTAAATTCGATAAAAAACAAAAAAAATTTTCCCTATTACGGTTAAATATAAATGAGACTTTAGATAGTATTATTGAACTTACAGGTTTTAATTTTGAAGTTGATAAAAATCTCTCTCAAATGGTTTTGCCAGAAAAAAACCGTATAGAAATTTTAAGAAAGTGTATTGCCCCAATGGTATCTGAGTTTTATCCAGAATTTGCAAAAAGAATATGGGGCGTATAACTTTATCTTATAAGTTCTTCCTGTTCTCCACTAAATTTTGAACTACAAGGGGATCAGCTAAAGTAGATACATCACCTAGGTCTTTATGTTCATTAGCAGCGATTTTTCTTAAAATTCTTCTCATGATTTTACCTGATCTTGTCTTAGGTAGACCAGGAGCAAATTGAATTAGATCTGGTGAAGCGATAGGACCTATTTCTTTTCTAACCCAGTTTTTTAATTCTACTAATAATTCATCAGATGCAGCAACGCCTATATTTAGTGTTACATATGCATATATTCCTTGACCTTTAATATCATGAGGGTAACCAACAACTGCTGCTTCCGCCACATCGTTATGAGCCACTAGCGCAGACTCAACTTCTGCTGTTCCCATTCTATGGCCTGATACGTTAATTACATCGTCAACTCTTCCAGTTATCCAATAATAGCCATCTTCATCTCTCTTGCACCCATCACCAGAAAAATATCTTCCAGGAAATGTTGAAAAATAAGTGTCTATAAACCTTTGATGATCTCCATATACAGTTCTCATCTGACCTGGCCATGACATATTAATGCACAAATTACCTTCTGCAGGCCCTTTTAGCTCATTATTTTCATTATCTACTAGAACAGGCTTTATGCCAAAAAATGGTTTTGTTGCAGATCCTGGTTTTGTAGGGATAGCACCTGGTAAAGGAGTGATTAATATGCCACCTGTCTCAGTTTGCCACCATGTATCAACAATTGGGCACTTTCCATCTCCTACAACATTATTATACCAGTTCCACGCTTCAGGGTTAATTGGTTCTCCAACACTGCCTAAAATTCTTAAACTAGATCTATTTGTTTTCTTAACAGGCTCATCTCCCTCCGCCATTAGCGCTCTTATTGCAGTAGGAGCGGTGTAGAAAATATTTACTTTATGCTTGTCTACTATTTCCCAGAATCTACTAACAGTAGGATAATTAGGAACACCTTCGAACATTAAAGTCGTGGCACCATTGGATAGTGGGCCATAAACTATATATGAATGACCTGTTACCCACCCCACATCAGCTGTACACCAATAAATTTCATTTTCTTGGTAATCAAAAACATAATGATGAGTCATGGAAGCATAAACCATGTATCCTCCAGTAGTATGAAGTACTCCTTTAGGTTTGCCAGTTGATCCAGACGTATATAATATAAACATTGGATCTTCAGCGTTCATTTCGGTAGGCAAGCAATCAGGAGAAGCTAATGCCATCTCTTCGTGGTACCATATATCCTGACCGTCTATCCAATTAATATCCCCACCAGTTCTTTTAACAACTATTGTTGTTTTACACATTGTTGCTTTAGATATAGCTTCGTCCGTATTACTTTTAAGAGGAATTTTTTTACCCCCTCTAATGCCCTCATCTGCGGTAATTATTATTGAAGAATTACAATCTTCTATTCTCCCAGCTAAGGCATCCGGAGAAAATCCTCCAAAAACCACTGAGTGAATTGCTCCAATTCGCGTACAAGCTAACATTGCTATTGTGGCTTCAGGTATCATTGGCATATAAATTGTTATACGGTCACCTTTTTTAGCCCCAGCTTTTTTTAAGACATTTGCAAATTTACAAACATCCTCATAAAGCTCGTTATAGGTTATTTTTTTACTATCACTTGGGTCATCTCCTTCCCAAATTATAGCAACACTATTTCCTTTAGATTTTAGATGCCTATCAAGGCAATTAAAACTTGCATTTAACGTTCCATCCTCAAACCATTTGATATGCAAGTCTTCTTTATTGTATGACACATCACTTACTTTTGAATAAGGCTTGATCCAATCAATTCTTTTCCCATGTTTCTTCCAAAATAATGAAGGATCATTGATAGATTCTTCATACATTTTTTCATAAGTTTCATGATTTACATGAGATTTTTCAATGATATTCGATGATGGTTTGTATAAGCTTGAACCTGACATTTAATCCTCCCTACTTTATGATTGTTCTTCTAAAATTAAATTTGCATTATCAATATCGTTAATATCTATAACCTTATTTATAGTTTCTAAAGAAAAGCCTTTTCTTGATAGGGAGCCAAGCCATTTTTGCTTTAAATTATATTTATCCCTCTCATTAGATATTAAATTCTTACACGAAAATATTCCAATATTCTTTCTTTTCATAAATTTAATAGCAGCTCTTATTTCTGCATTTTCATGCCCTTCATCTACACTTTCAATAGATGACTGAATTATTTCGTTTGGTATACCTTTTTCTTTAAGTTTAGAGTAGATAAATCTAATCGAACTACCTTGTCTTCTGAGTGATCTAGTTTTAATTTCTGCATATCTTTTATCATCAATGAACTTAGCCTTAATCATCTCTGCTTTAATTTGGTCTAGTATATTTATTTTTTCTTTCTCGTTAAGATCACTGTCGTAATAAGAGATTTTTCGTTTAAGAGTATTTTCGAATTGGTATGTTGAAACTTCATAACGTGCTAAATAAGACATTGAAGATTTTCTTAATTTTTCAAGTATTTTATCTTTATTATTCATAAAACTTATCATTAATGTTAATTAACTTTAACGTTAATACTTTTGAAGATTATAAAGATTTTAATTGCAAGGACAAGTTATTGAAAAATTATAAAGTAAGTCTAGGAGTTAAACGTGAAATTGGCAGAGTAAATTGGAATGGCTTTTTTACGCTTTACATAAAAGAGGTTAAAAGATTTACAAATGTTTTTTTACAAACAATCACAGCTCCTATGGTTACTACATTACTATTTGTAATTGTATTTTCTATAGCAATTGATAGGAGTGCGGGTTTCCAAGGAATTCCATTCATTACTTTTTTAGTGCCTGGGTTAATTATGATGAGCGTTATTCAAAATGCATTTGCCAATGTCTCTTCTGCTTTTATGACTGCTAAGGTGCAGGGGTCAATAGTAGACCTTTTGATGTCTCCACTTGGACCAATAGAGATTTTAATAGCACATGCTTTAGCAGGTGTAACAAGAGGTTTATTTGTTTTTATGGGGTCTTTTTTATTACTTTGGTCTTTGGGAATACTGAGTTTGCCAAATCATTTTTTTTGGATGATTTTATTTTTATTTCAAGGAGCTTTTACATTAGCTATTATTGGCATGCTGGCAGGAATATGGGCTCAAAAGTTTGATCAATTAGCGATAATTTCAAATTTTATTATTCAGCCATTAGCTTTTTTGTCTGGGACATTTTATTCAATAGAAAGGTTGCCAGAGACACTAAAAATAGTGGCTTATTGCAATCCTATTTTTTATGCTATAGATGGATTAAGATTTAGTTTTTTAGGAATAAGTGATGCTTCTCCTATACAAGGAACTTTAATTTTATTTTTTTGTAATTTAGGCCTAAGTTTTTTTGCATGGTATGTTCTTAAATCAGGTTACAGGCTAAGATCTTAGGATAATAAAATTTTTGGAAAAATATTATGAATGAAATCAAAAAAGTGCCTGGCGTTTTATCTGGGCAAGAAATCACTGAGTTAATTAATAAGAACATTATTAGTAGTGATCATAAAATTAATAAAGATATTATCCAACCTGCATCAATTGACCTTAGGTTAGGTCTGAAAGCTTGGAGAGTTCCAGCATCTTTCTTGCCTGGCAAAGGTAACCTAGTTTCGGATAGATTAAAAAATTTTGCAATGCATGAATTTAGTCTTGTTGATGGAGCAGTTTTGGAATGTGGTTGTGTTTATATTGTAAAACTTTTAGAAAATGTTGCCTTAACAGATGATTTAACTGGTGTTGCAAACCCAAAAAGTTCTACCGGAAGATTAGACGTTTTTACCAGATTAATAGTAGATGGGGCTCAGGAATTTGAAGATGTCCCTGCAGGGTATAGTGGGCCTCTTTATGTAGAAATTTCACCTAGAACATTCTCAATATTAGTTCGAACAGGCTCGAGGCTAAATCAACTTAGGATCAGAAGAGGGTATTCAGTTACTACTGACAAAGAAATGGAAATTCTTCAAAAACATGTGGGTTTAGTCAGAACAGAAGACGATAACCATCTTCCTGATAAAATAAAAAATGGAGTTCCTTTATCAGTTGATTTGGTTGGTGAAAAAGGATTAATTGGATATAAGGCAAGAAAACATACAAGATTAATTGATGTTGACAAACCAAGCTTCTACAAAAGAGAACTTTTTTGGGAAAAAATTACAACAGAAGATTTGATTTATCAGACCAAAATTACTGAAAATGGAACTTCTTCATCTGGATTAGTCTTAAGCCCAGATGCCTTTTATATTCTAGCAAGTAAAGAATATGTTTCTGTACCTTCTAACTACGCAGCTGAAATGAGAGCATATGATACTAAAGTTGGAGAATTTAGAGCGCATTACGCTGGCTTTTTTGATCCTGGTTTTGGTTTATCTGACCTTGGAGCATCTAAAACAAGAGCTGTTTTAGAGGTGAGGTCTCATGATGTTCCTTTTTTGATTGAACAAGAACAAACAATTTGCAGGCTAGTTTATGAACCTATGGCTAATGTCCCAAATTTTTTATACGGTGAAGCTGGGGGTACCAATAACTATCAAGCTCAAGGACTAAAATTATCCAAACATTTCGTATAGAGTTTTCTTTATTGCTTCTTTATATTTAATCTTGTTAATATATTTTTTTCATAAATTATAGAAGAGTTTAAAATGCCAATCAGCCCATCAATAATGACGACATATGGAAGAATTGATATTGCCTTTACTCATGGCGAGGGCAGTTTTTTAATTTCAGAAGAAGGGAAAAGGTATCTAGATTATGCTAGTGGTATTGCAGTAAATGCATTTGGTCACTGTCACCCTAAACTTGTTGAAGCGCTTCAAGATCAAGCATCCAAATTATGGCATACATCTAATCTGTATAGAATACCTGAGCAAGAAACAGTGGCTGAAAAACTTGTTGCAAACTCTTGTGCAGAAAGAGTTTTTTTCTGCAATTCTGGAGCTGAGGCTACAGAAGGTGCTGTTAAGGTAGCAAGAAGATTTGCCTGGGCGAACGGTGAAAAAGATAGAACAGAGATAATTTGTGCTACGGGAGCTTTTCATGGCCGAACATTAGCAATGCTAGCCGCTAATGATAGACCATTGTTTCGAGAAGGCTTTGGCCCATCAGCACAAGGCTTTACTCATGTCGAATGGGGAGATATTGAAAACCTTAAAAAACATATTGGTAAACATGTAGCGGCAATCCTGGTCGAGCCTGTCCAAGGAGAAGGAGGAGCAAGAAAAGCACCTGCTGGATACCTTAAATCACTACAAGAAATTGCTAAAAAAAATGGATCCTTATTAATCTCAGATGAAGTCCAAATCGGAATGGGAAGGTCAGGGTCTCTATTTGCTTATCAGCAAGAAGAAATAGAACCTGATATTATAGCTCTTGCTAAAGGTCTTGGTGGAGGGTTTCCAGTAGGAGCTGTTTTAGCAAAAGCAAAAGTTGGTGATGCTATGATACCTGGAACTCATGGAAGCACGTTTGGTGGAAATCCACTTGCGATGCGTTCAGCGAATGCTGTCCTTGATCTTTTATTAGAAAATAATTTTCTAGATAATCTGAAGAAAATGATACTTTACTTTGACAAAAAAATGGATGAATTAATTAAATTTGACCTAGATAAATCTCCTATATTAGTTCAGAAAAAAGGTTCCGGTATGTTAAGAGGTTTTCAATTAGTAGAGACGGTTACTGCCGGAGATTTTGGTAATATTGCTAGAGATAAAGGTTTATTATTGGTAGGTGCTGCTGAAAACACTATAAGGTTGTTACCACCTTTAAATACCTCCAAAGAAGAGGTGGACCAAGCCTTTGAAATACTCCAAAACGTAATTCTAGAAATGAAAAAAAACTAAAAAATGACTAATTTCATTGATTTAAGAGATCTTTCCAAAGATCAACTTTTAGATTTGATATCTCTTTCCATAAAATGGAAAAAAGAGCCTTCTCCAAAATTTATGAATGATAAACAAGTTGTGCTTATTTTTGAAAAACCTTCTCTGCGAACCCGTGTTTCTTTTGAGATAGGTATTAATCAATTAGGTGGGAAAAGTTACATTCTTAATGAAAAAGAAATGCAGTTAGGACAAAGGGAGACTATTGAAGACACTGCTCGTGTTTTAGAGAGGTATGCTGATTTAATAGTGATAAGATGTTTTGGTCATAATCAGTTGACAAAGTTTGCTTCAACATCTTCCATACCTGTTATAAATGCATTAACAGATTTTAGCCATCCTTGTCAGGTTGTTGCAGATTTAGTTACAATTAAAGAAAATTTTGGAAACTTTGAAAATCTAAAGGTTGCATGGTTTGGTGATTGCAATAACGTTTTACAAAGTTGGATTGAGGCTTCAGCGTTATTGAATATAAAACTTTATATAGCATGTCCTAAAAATATTAGCCCAGATAAAAAAACTTTATCCTGGGCCCAAGAAAGAAACAAAAATATTATAGTAACTCAAGACGCATATGAAGCTGCTCAGGGAGCTAATTGCATAATAACAGATACTTGGAATTCTATGGGAGATACCAACCCTTTACCTGAAGATAGTTTTATGCCATATCAAGTAAATGATAAAATTATAAAGCTAGCAAAAGAAAATGTTATCTTCATGCATTGCTTACCAGCTTATCGAAACAAAGAAGTTACTCCAGAAGTAATTGAGAGTGCTAATTCAGTTGTTTTTGATGAAGCAGAAAATAGACTACATGCTCAAAAAGCTATAATGCACTTTTGTTTTAATTAAGAAAATTATATGACAATGAAAAATCATATCATCCCTTTTCAATTATCAAATAATGAAGTTAGGGGGATGATAGTTAGGTTTGATACTGTCCTATACAATATAATAAAGCGCCATAACTACGCTAACAATATTGAAAGTTTATTGGCAGATACTCTAACGATTACTGCCTGTTTGGGTTCAAGAATGAAACATGATGGTGTTTTTACTATACAGGGTAAAGGATCAGGAGATGTTCATACATTATTTGCAGATATTACAAGTGATGGATGCTTAAGGGGATACGTTGGTTTAAAAGAAAATTTTAAAAATGAGAATGTTAATTTAGTAAAATTAATGGGCTCGGGACATATTTCATTTACTTTAGATCAAGGTAAATATTCTAAAAGATACCAAGGTATTGTTGAGCTTGAAGAGGAAATTTCAAAAGCAACTGAGTTATACTTTTCGAATTCAGAACAATTAGAAACAAAATTTTCTACTTTCAATTATTATGACATAGATGAAGCTGACAGAGCAGATTTATTTCCAGGTGGTTTGATTATGCTCCAAAAAATGCCTATTAAGAATAAATTTTTAGAAGAAACGAATAAAGAAGTTTGGGAACTTTCAAGAAGTTTTTTATCTACTTTAAAAAAAGAAGAGTTTTTATCCACAAAACTTTCATCCAAGGATATTCTTTTTAGATTATTTAGTGAGCTTAAAGTTATAACTTACAATGAAATTGAAATTAAAGATAAGTGTCGTTGTTCTCAAGATAGAGTACAATTTGCTTTGAACAACTTGGACAAAAAAGAATTGAGCGAAATTGCAGATGAAAATGGAGATATCAGAGTTACCTGTGAATTTTGCAAAACAGAGCGTTTGTTTTCACACCCTAATTAACTTTTAGTTTTTCCAAAATAGCGGTGAAAACATAACTAGAATCGCAAAAATTTCTAACCTACCCAAAATCATTCCAGCACACAAAAAAAACTTTCCCATATCAGGGATTGTTTGATAAGAGCCAGTTGGTCCAATAATATCTCCCAGACCTGGTCCAACGTTGCCAATTGCTGATGCTGCGCCAGAAATTGCAGTTATCAGATCTAATCCAAGCATCCCTAAAAGGCATGCAATAATAGCAAAAGATATTATATATAGAAAAAAGAAACCCATGACTGATTCAGCAACGTTTTCTGGAATTGGTTTTTGGTTATAATAAGAAACTACGACAGCATGTGGTCTTATAAGTTTAGAAATTTGGGCTTTGGCGTTTGCAACCAATACTTGTATTCTAGCCATTCTTAATCCACAAGTTGTTGAACCTGCACATCCACCTACGAACATTAAAATAAGAAGAATAGTTGTTGGGAAACCACCCCAATTATTAAAGTCAGATGTTCCAAAGCCGGTTCCAGTAAGAATTGATATGACGTTAAAAGAAGCTAATCTGATGGCGTCTACATATGGAATATTTTGAAAGCTTAAATAAATTGATATGACGAATACTACAAAAATTATTAGTGTTAAAAATAACTTAACTTGATCATCTTTAATTAAATTTTTAAAACCATTTTTAGATATCGATAAGTAGTGCACAAAGGGTAATGAGCCAACTATCATTCCAAAAATAATTATTATTTCTATTGAAGATGATCCGAAAGCTGCCAAGGATTCTGATTTGGTTGAATAACCACCAGTTGCTATAGTTGTCATTGCATGTGCTATAGAGTCAAAAATGGGCATGCCAGCAATCCATAACATTAAAGCCCATAATGTTGTTAATGAGATATATACCATACTTATCCCAGCAGCAAAACTAGCTGCTTTGGGTACAACTTTATCTGGAGTCTCATAAGACTCTGTTTTGAAGAGTTGCATACCACCTATAGACAACATTGGTAAAACAGCTAGTGCCATTACAATAATACCAACTCCTCCTAACCATTGAAGAAGCGCTCTCCAAATTAAAATACCATGTGATGTCGTGTCTAAATTGTTTATTACGGTTGCTCCAGTTGTGGTGATGCCAGAAGTGGATTCAAAAATTGCATCCGTAAAACTCATATCAATCTCAGATAACATAAACGGTATTGAGCCGAATAAGGCGATCGATATCCAAGCACTATTAGTTAATAGAAAAGCTTGTCTTAATTCTAGGTGTTCTGTAACTATTCCTTTGTTTGAAAGGTAGCAGATAGAACCAACAAATAAAGTTATAAAGGATGCTCCAACGAAAGCCGGCCAGTCATCATTCCCATAGAACCAATCTACGAGAGCGGGTATTATCATAAACAAAGAAAGTATGCACAACAACAAGCCTATCAAATAAATTATTGGTGCAATTTTCATGATTTTTTCTATTAATATTTATTAAAAATATCTTAAGACCTAATTGGCCATTTTCAAAAATCTGTCTTGTAAATTGATATCTTCTAAAAAGCAACCACTAAATTGGTTAGTAGTCATAGTGACATCATTTTTTAAAACGCCTCTTGTGCTCATACAGTGATGTTCTGCATCAATAAAAACTGCAGTTCCTTTAGGTGATAAAGCGGAGTCAATACAATTAAGTATTTGTGATGTCATTGTTTCTTGCGTTTGAAGTCTTTTAGCAAAAACATCAAGTACTCTTGCTAATTTGGATATACCTACAACTCTTTTGTTTGGGTAATATCCAATTGTTGCCCTTCCAATAATTGGAACCATATGATGTTCACAATGACTTTCAAAATTGATGTTTTTTAATATTACAATATCGTTATAGCCTTCAATATCTTCAAAGGTTTTTTCTAAAAGTTTTTTGGGATCTTCATGATACCCAGCGAAAAATTCGTTAAAAGATTTAATAACTCGTCTAGGAGTTTCTATTAAACCTTCTCTATTAGGATCTTCCCCAATATATTCGATTAGTGTTTTAATTGCTTGTTCTGCTTCTTCTTGAGTAACAGATCTGTTTTCGTTGTCATCAATAATTAATTTAGAAGCATTTATAGAAGAATTCATTATATACCCTAATGTTTTAAATTTAATCTGTAACAAATATTATGAGTTAAGCAAAGAATTAACAAGCATATTGACGGTTATTTTTGGAAAAGCGTTAAATTTAGGGGTGTTTTATCACTTATTACCTTATCTCCTTCATCGTGAGTAACAAGAAGACAAGGTATATTTGCTCTTTTTACTTGTTTTACAACAAATTCTCTAAAACTATTTCTTTGTGAAGGGTCTAAAGAAGAAAAAGGTTCATCTAAAAGCAATGCATTCGGTTCTGATAAGATTGCTCTTAGGCATGCAATTCTTGCCTTTTGACCACCAGACAAAGTATTTGGATACCTGTCTTGAAATCCAGACATATTAGCTTTATCAAGGTAATTTAAAATTAAACTATTCTTTTCTTTTTTATTTAGACTTTTATTCATTCCAAACAATAGATTCTGTTCTACTGTCAAATGAGGAAATAAAGTGCCATCTTGAAGAAGAAGCCCAATTTTTCTTTTTTCGGTAGGGATGTTATTAAGTATTACACCATTTAATTTAATTTCTCCCTCGATCTTTAAGTTTTCTTCATTAACTCCAGATATCACGTTTATCAAAGAAGATTTTCCAACACCACTTTCTCCAAAAACACATAAAATTTCGCTATTTTCTATTTTAATACTCAAGTTTTTTATAAGAGTTTTTTCTGTTGGTGAATTCCATTTTAATGTTATATTTTTTAACTCAAGCAATATTTTAATACCTCAACGTATAATTAAAATTTTCAAGCTTACTTAAACATGATTAAAACAATTCTAAAAATTAACAAATTCTTTAATTTTAATGAAGTTCCTTCTTCAAGAAAAAAGAAAATTAAAGATTTTGAACATTTTAGAGATTTCTTAGAACTTGCTAGGAATCAAATGAACAAACATGGTCTTGTCGATTGGGCTTTAGATCTTGATTACGCAAAAGTAAGAGCGGGTGCTTGTTTTTTTAGAGAAAGGAAAATTTCTTTTTCTAGAAATTTTATAAAAAAATCTTCAAAAGAAGATATTCAAGATACAATTTTGCATGAAATCGCACACGCTCTAGTTGGCCCGAAGCATGGGCATAATAAAGTTTGGAAAGAAATGGCACTAAAATTAGGTTGTAGTGCTAAACGCTGTCATACCCTAGAGTTTTCTGAATATAAATGGCTTAGATTTTGCGCCAATCAATGTTGGCAACAAAAGGTACATAGAAAAAGATTAAACCTTATTTGCAAAAAATGTGGCTCTAAAGTTGTTTATAAAAAAAATAATTAGAAATTATTTTACTTCTTCTAGCTCTATTAATGTTCCAGAAAAATCTGATGGACTTAAAAAAATTACAGGATTTCCATGTGCGCCGATTTTTGGTTTGCCGTCACCTAGAATTTTGGCTCCAGCTGATGTAAGTTTTTTTGAAACAGCTGAAATATCATCAACTTCATAGCAGATATGATGCATTCCACCATTAGGGTTTTTGTCTAAAAATTTACTTATTGGGCTATTATTGTTTAATGGCTCTAGTAATTCAACTTTAGTATTAGGAGATTCTATAAATACAACTTTTACACCATGCTCAGGTAATATTTGTGGTTCGCTAATTTTGGCGCCTAAAGCTTGTTCCCAAGTATTGCTAGCTCTTTCAATATCAGGAACTGCAATAGCAATATGGTTTACCCGTCCGATATTCGAAATCTTATTTGACATAACAACTCCTAGGAGAAATATTTATATTTGATATTATTTTTATATTTAAACAAAACTTATATTTTTTCAACGAGCATAAACAGATTATTGCTAGTTAATATAATGAAATTTTGTTAAATATATGACTGAAAATATTCTGTGGGGGTAAACTATCAAAAAGTCTAGTAGAGAAATTATTGCAGAACTACATGCCAGAAGGGAAAAAGCACGTCTGGGTGGTGGTCAGACAAGAATAGACAAACAGCATTCATTAGGAAAACTAACAGCAAGAGAAAGAATAAATGTTTTGCTGGACAAGGATTCGTTTGAAGAGACTGATATGTTTGTTGTTCATCGCATAAGAGATTTTGGTATGGATGGTAAAACTATACCTGGTGATGGAGTTGTCACAGGATCTGGCAAGGTCAATGGAAAATTGATTTATGTCTATGCTCAAGATTTTACAGTTTTTGGAGGTTCTTTATCGTCAGACCATGCAAAAAAAATAGTAAAAATTATGAAGTTAGCTATTCAAAACAAGGCACCAATTATTGGCCTTAACGATAGTGGTGGAGCAAGAATTCAAGAAGGGGTTGAATCACTTGGAGGATACGCAGACGTTTTTCTTCAAAATGCTCTTGCATCTGGCGTTGTGCCTCAAATTTCAATGATAATGGGGCCCTGTGCAGGAGGTGCTGTATATTCACCTGCAATGACTGATTTTACTTTTATGGTTAAAGATACTAGTTACATGTTTGTAACTGGCCCAGATGTCGTCAAAACAGTTACTTCTGAGGAAGTGACTGCAGAAGAATTAGGAGGAGCTGAAACACACACCACTATTTCATCTGTAGCTGATGGTGCATTTAATAATGATGTAGAAGCATTAACAGTATTAAGGAGATTTTTAACCTTTTTACCCTCAAGTAATTCAGATATTGCGAAAACAAGACAAACACAAGATCCAAGTAGAAGAGTTTCTCTTTCGTTAGACACCTTAATTCCAGAAAATCCTAATTTGCCATATGATATGAAAGAATTAATAACATCAATTGCTGATCAATATGATTTTTTTGAACTGCAAGAGAATTATGCAAAAAATATCTTGATTGGATTTATTAGGCTTGCAGGGCAAACTATTGGTGTTGTTGCAAATCAGCCAATGGTTTTGGCTGGTTGTTTGGATATTGATTCAAGTCGAAAAGCAGCACGTTTTGTTAGATTTTGTGATGCTTTTAATATTCCCATATTAACATTAGTTGATGTTCCGGGTTTTATGCCGGGAACTGCTCAAGAATATGGGGGAATCATTAAGCATGGTGCAAAACTTCTATTTGCATATGCAGAAGCGACAACGCCAAAGGTTACTTTAATTACCAGAAAGGCTTATGGTGGTGCCTATGATGTTATGAGTTCAAAGCATTTAAGAGGTGATGCAAATTATGCCTGGCCAACAGCTGAAATTGCAGTAATGGGCGCTAAGGGTGCTGTAGAAATTTTATTTAGAAATGAATTAAATGATTCTCAACAAATAGATAAAAGAACAATTGATTATGAAGAAAGGTTTGCGAATCCCTTTATTGCAGCTGAAAGAGGCTTTCTTGATGATATTATAATTCCTAGTAATTCTCGATTTAGGCTAATACAGGCCTTTTCAAAGTTAAAAAACAAAATACAAAAAAACCCCAGAAAAAAATTTGGTAATATACCTCTTTAATAAAATAGAAATTAAAAAATGTTTAATAAAATATTAATAGCAAATCGTGGTGAAATAGCTTGCAGAATAATTAAGACTGCAAAAAAAATGAATATTAAGACAGTAGCTGTTTATTCAGATGCCGACAGATCGGCAGAACATGTGAGTTTAGCAGATGAAGCAGTATATTTGGGGGGGTCTTCTGCATCTGAGAGCTACTTACGCTCTGATCTTATAATAAAAGCATGTAAGGAAAAATCATGTGACGCGTTACATCCTGGTTATGGATTCTTATCAGAGAATGCTCATTTCGCAGAATTATTGCAAAAAGAGGGTATTATTTTTATTGGGCCATCTAAATCTGCAATAGCTTCTATGGGAGATAAAATAGAGTCTAAAAAAATTGCAAAAGCTGCAGGTGTTAATACAGTTCCAGGCCATATAGGTATTATTGATAACAAAGATGAAGCAATTAAGATTGCAAATGAAATAGGTTATCCGGTGATGATTAAAGCTAGCGCAGGTGGCGGTGGTAAAGGTATGCGAATTGCCTTTTCAAAAGACCAGGTTGCTGAAAGTTTCGAAAGAGCTACTAGTGAGGCAATTAGTAGCTTTGGTGATAAACGTATTTTTATTGAAAAATTTATTACAGATCCAAGGCATATTGAAATTCAAATATTAGCAGATAATTTTGGTAATATTATTCATCTTGGAGAAAGAGAGTGTTCAATACAACGAAGAAATCAAAAAGTTATTGAAGAAGCTCCATCACCTTTTTTGGATAAAAAAACCAGAAACGAAATGGGGAAACAGGCTATAAAATTAGCGCAAGAAGTCGGCTATTCAAGTGCAGGTACTGTAGAGTTTATCGTTGATAAAAATAAAAATTTTTATTTTCTTGAAATGAATACTAGATTGCAGGTAGAGCATCCAGTTACTGAATTGGTTACTGGAATAGACTTAGTTGAACAAATGATAAATGTTGCAAGTGGGAAAAAATTAAAAATAAAGCAGGAAGATGTAAAATTGAATGGTTCAGCAATTGAATCCAGAATATATGCAGAAAACCCCTACAAAAACTTTTTGCCATCCATTGGTAGATTGACAAAATATGACCCACCAAAAGAAAAAAAACATGATGATGAAACTCTTACAAGAAATGATACAGGTGTAAAAGAGGGTGATGAAATTTCTATGTTTTATGACCCTATGATAGCCAAGCTATGTTCTTGGGGACAAACAAGAGAGATTTCGATTAAGAGAATGGAATCTGCCCTTGATAATTTTTTACTGGAAGGTATCGACCATAATATTCCTTTTTTATCTGCAATTTTAGCAAATAAAAGATTTAAATCAGGAGACTTGAGCACATCATTTATCCAAGAAGAGTATATGGATGGTTTTAATGGTGTTTCTCCTTCAGTAGAAGAAGAATGGTCATTAGCATCTCTTATAATAGCTTATCATGTTACAGAAACCATTAAAGATAATGAAAACTTCAAAGAAATTTCAGATGAATGGGAGATTCATTTAAAATATAATAGTATGATAAGCGATGATAGTATTTTAAGATTTAAAACAGAACAACTAGACAATGAACAAAACCAAATAAAAGTAAAGCCATTACCAAATAAAAATGTGCCTGGAATAGTTGATGACTTTATTCCAATTAGTTTGGAAAAGGATTTTTCTAAAAAATTGGTAAGCGCAGATATAGAATTATTTGATACAGCTAAATCTGAGATAACTTATCCTAAAAGAATTCAATGTAGAATAAATTATAAAGACCCAAATTTATATTTATCTTACAGAGGCACCTTAATTTCAGCCCTTGTCCTTCCAAAACATGTTGCCAAACAAATGCAACATATGAAACCGATGAAAGTCGTAGATAAGTCAAACCTTTTAATATGTCCAATGCCTGGCAAATTGATTAAAGTTTTAGTCAAAGAAAATGACGTTGTTGAAGATGGTCAAGCTTTATGTGTTGTTGAAGCAATGAAAATGGAGAACACTCTTATTGCTCCCAAAAAATGTAAAGTTAGTAAAATAAATTTTAAAGAAAATGATACCTTGTCCGTTGATCAGGTTATTATGGAATTTTTATTTAACTAGATTTTTAAAATTTAGAGATATGTATGAAAAAAGATAGTAATTTAGAAAATTGGAAAAAAAATGCTCTTAATGAGCTAAAAAAAACAGAGATAGATAGCTTTGTTGTTGAAACGCCAGAAGGTATTGTTATTAAACCTCTATACACCTCTTCCGATGTTAATGGTATAGATCATCTTGATACCATCCCTGGAGAAGCTCCATTTTTAAGAGGACCAAAGGCAACAATGTATACTGGGAGACCATGGACTGTAAGACAGTATGCTGGTTTTTCTACTGCCTCTGAGTCAAATGCATTTTATAAAAAAAACTTAGCTGCTGGACAAAAGGGGCTTTCAGTTGCCTTTGATTTAGCCACTCATAGAGGTTACGACTCAGACCATGAAAGAGTTTATGGAGACGTTGGTAAGGCAGGTGTAGCTATTGATAGTGTAGAAGATATGAAGATTTTATTTGATGGTATACCATTAGATAAGATGTCTGTTTCAATGACTATGAATGGGGCTGTTCTTCCAGTTTTAGCAGGCTATATTGTTGCTGCAGAAGAGCAAGGGGTAGATGTTGAAAAATTAAGTGGAACTATTCAAAATGATATTTTGAAAGAATTTATGGTTCGAAATACTTATATATATCCTCCAGAACCTTCCATGAGAATTGTTTCTGATATCATTCAATTCACATCAAAAAAAATGCCCAAATTTAACTCTATATCCATTTCGGGTTACCACATGCAAGAAGCTGGAGCCTCTTTAGTGCAGGAATTAGCTTTTACGTTGGCAGATGGTCTTGAATACATAAGAGCTGCTACTCAAAGAGGCTTATTAGTTGATGATTTTGCCCCAAGGCTATCTTTCTTTTTTGCCATAGGGATGAATTTTTTTATGGAGGCCGCAAAATTAAGAGCGGCACGCTATTTGTGGTCTAAATGGACAAAAAAACTTTTTGATTGTAAGAACCCAAAATCGCAAATGTTGAGAACGCATTGCCAAACTTCCGGTGCTAGCCTTCAAGAACAAGACCCATATAATAATATTATTAGAACTACTATTGAGGCTTTGGCAGCCACTTTAGGAGGAACACAATCCTTACACACTAATTCATTTGATGAGGCAATTGGCTTGCCAACTGAATTTTCAGCGAAGATTGCAAGGAATACCCAGCTCATTCTTCAACATGAAACAGGTATAACAGACACAGTTGATCCACTTGCTGGAAGTTACTTTGTTGAAAATTTGACTAAAGAATTAATAGAAAAAGCAGATGAATTAATTGAAAAAATTGAAGATATGGGAGGTATGACCGTAGCAGTTATTAATGGTTTCCCTAAATCAGAAATTGAAATATCTGCTACTAAACGCCAAGCTAAAATTGATTCTGGTGAACAAGTTATTGTAGGAGTGAATAAATTTAAATCTGATCAGCAAGATCTTATTGATGTACTAGATATAGATAACAAGGTAGTTCGTGAGGAGCAAATCACTAAACTAAATCAAATAAAAAATACTAGGAACGCAGTTGATGTGAACAATGCACTAGATAATCTAAAAAAAGCTGCAGAAAATAATACTGGTAATTTATTAGAGCTATCAATTGAAGCGGTCCGCGCAAGGGCAACAGTAGGAGAAATTTCTTTTGCTTTGGAAGAAGTTTATGGAAGATATGGAGTTAAACAACAAGTTATAAAAGATGTTTACAAAAATACGTATTCTAACAAGGATGATTTTGTTGAAGTTGATAGTGCATTAACAAAATTTAAAAAAATTGCCGGAGAAAATCCCAAAATTTTCATGGCAAAACTGGGTCAGGATGGTCATGATCGTGGAGCTAAAGTAATTGCTTCTGCATTTACTGATATTGGATTTAATGTAGAGATAGGTACTTTGTTTCAAACACCTGCTGAAGCAGTCGAACAGGCAATTAAATCTAATGTTCATGTGATAGGAGTATCTTCTTTAGCTGCAGGCCATAAAACTCTGATACCAGAGTTAATTCAAGAATTAAAAAACCGGCATGCTGATGATATTTTAGTTGTATGTGGTGGTGTTATCCCATCACAAGATTACCAGTTTTTATATGATGTTGGTGTTTCAGCTATATTTGGTCCAGGAACATCTATTCCACATGCTGCTTCAACTACTATCAATAAGGCATCAGAACAATTAATGAGAATGCATAATTTTAGAAAGGCAAGGATCAGTAAATAAGTTTATGGAGGGAGTTTTTGGGATCGTATAAAAAGATTTATGAAAGTTGGAAAGAGGATCAGCTGAAGTTTTGGAAAGAACAAAGTGAAGATATTAATTGGGATAAAAAACCACAGAAAATTTTAGATGATTCCAAGTCACCTTTTTATAATTGGTTTCCTGACGCTAGTTTAAATACTTGTTATAATGCCGTTGATAGACATGTGTTATCTGGAAAAGGAAATCAAATCGCTATTATATATGATAGTCCTGTCACAAATGTTAAAAAAAAGATAACTTATGAACAATTACAAAGCCAAATAATTCAATTTTCTGGTGCACTTAAAAAATTAGGTGTGGTTAAAGGCGATCGTGTAATAATTTATATGCCAATGATACCAGAAGCTGTCGTCGCTATGTTAGCGTGTGCTAGGATTGGAGCAATTCATTCAGTTGTTTTTGGTGGATTTGCATCAAATGAATTGGCTACGCGTATTGATGATTGCCAACCTAAGGTCATTGTGTCGGCTTCTTGTGGTCATGAAGCAAGCAAAATAATAAAATATAAACCTCTTCTTGATAAAGCAGTTGAGATTGCTAAACATAAAATAGATAAGTGTATTATTTATCAAAGAAAATCACTTCAAGCATCTTTGATTTCAGGACAAGATATAGACTGGAATGATGCAATAAAAGATGTCACTTCACCTGAACCAATAAGTGTGGAGGCTAATCATCCTCTATATATTTTATATACTTCAGGAACAACTGGTAAGCCAAAAGGTGTTGTAAGAGATAATGGTGGTCATGCTGTGTCTCTAAACTGGTCAATGAAAAATATTTATAATGTAAAACCTGGAGATGTGTATTGGGCTGCTTCTGATATTGGCTGGGTAGTAGGGCATTCATATATTGTGTATGCACCACTAATTCATGGTTGTACCTCTGTCTTGTTTGAGGGCAAGCCAGTTGGCACTCCAGATGCAGGAACATTTTGGAGAATAATCTCAGAGTATAAAGTTCGGGTTTTATTTACTGCACCCACAGCATTAAGAGCTGTAAAGAGAGATGATCCAAATGGTGATTTCATTAAAAAATATGACTTATCAAGTTTGCAATCTTTATTCCTAGCTGGAGAACGTGCGGATCCAGACACAGTGTCGTGGTTAGAAAATAAATTAAAAATACCAATAGTCGATCATTGGTGGCAAACTGAAACAGGATGGCCTATTGCTGCAAATCCAATGGGTATAGAGGCTTTGCCAATAAAAAAAGGTTCTCCGACAGTAGCAATGCCAGGGTACAATATTGATGTATTATCAGAAGATAATATTGAGGTTGAAAGAGGCTCTTTAGGTGCAATTTCAATAAAACTGCCATTGCCGCCTGGTTCTTTGCCCACATTATGGAATGCCGATGAAAGATATATAGAATCATATCTAACCACGTTTCCTGGATATTATGAAACAGGTGATGCAGGTTATCAGGATAAAGACGGTTATTTATATATTATGTCAAGAACTGATGATGTTATTAATGTTGCAGGACATAGGCTTTCAACTGGAGCAATGGAAGAAGTTTTATCAGACCATAACGATGTTGCGGAATGTGCTGTTATTGGGGTATCGGATGAACTCAAAGGTCAAGTGCCATTGGGTCTTGTATGTTTGAATAAAGGCTGTAACAAATCAGACGAGACTATTGCTGAAGAAATAATAACTTTAGTTAGAAATGAGATTGGTCCTGTGGCTTCTTTTAAATTAGTTGCAGTTGTTCAAGCATTACCAAAAACAAGATCAGGAAAAATTTTACGATCTACAATTCGAAAAATAGCAGATAAGTTGAAGTGGGAAATGCCTGCCACGGTAGATGATCCAACGGTATTTGAAGAGATCAAGAAAAAATTAGATCAACTTAGACAATAAAGATACTATTATGAAACTTTCATAATGTATTTACCGACATGTTCTCCCTTTTCGAGAGCTATATGCGCATCAACAGCTTCGTTTAATTTAAACTCGTGTTCAATTATTGGCTTTATTTGACCAGATTCTAACCATTGCCAAGCGTTTTTATAAAGACTTTCCACATAATCTGCTTTTGATTGTGTTGATTGTGGTCTTAGAGTAGAGCCAGTTATTGTTTGTCTTTTTATCATAAGATTTGCAAAGTTAACTTCATCTTTTATACCACCTTGAACAGCAATAATTATTAACCTGCCATCAAAATTTAAACATTTAAGATTTCTAGGAACATAGCTACCGGCAACCATGTCTAAAATCACATCAACTCCCTCATTGTTAGTAATTTCCTTAATTTCATCTTCAAACTGTGCGGTTTTATAATTAATACACTTAATGGCGCCTAATTTTTCAACAGCTTTACATTTTTTATCGTTTCCTGCAGTAGCATAAACTTTAGCTCCAAAACAAGTTGCAAGTTGGATTGCAGTGGTGCCAATACCACTTGCTCCTCCATGAATTAGAACTTTTTCATTTTTAGATAAATTTCCTCTCATGAATAGATTGCTCCACACCGTGATGAATGTTTCCGGTATACAAGCGGCTTCTTGCATTGAATAATTTTCTGGTATTGGCATACAATGACCAGCGTCTACTGCTACATACTCTGCATATCCACCTCCATGACATAGAGCGCAGACTTCATCTCCAATATTAAATTTAATATTTGATCCATTAAGAGCAACAACAATACCTGATACTTCTAAACCAGGTAGATCAGAAGCAGTTTCAGGAACTTTATAATTTCCTTGCCTTTGCAATAAATCAGGTCGGTTCACACCCGAATATGAGACTTTAATTAATACCTGATTTTCTGAAAGTGTTGGAGTAAGTCTAGTACATAGTCTCAAATTTTCTGGTCCACCATAAGCAGAAATTTCCACAGCTTGCATTTTTTCTGGAATTATAAAACTTTCATTATTCATAACATGCTCCTAAAGAAAAGAAATTGCCCTAATTCGGTCTTTATTAGTCAAACTATAGCCACTTATTCATGCTTTTATACAAAAAGTAAAGGAGAATAGAATGATATTTTTTATTGCATTTATTTCATTGGTAGCTCTAGAAGAGCCTCATGTTAAAAACTTTTTGGTAGAGGCATCCAAATCTGGTCCTATTGAGTATGAATTTGTTAAGCCTGTTAACTGCAAATCAGGAAAATATAAAGATACCTACGTCATAGCTCAAAACGAAAGAGTTGTATTGAAGCAAAAATCAAAAGATGGGAGTGTTGGACCTGTTTGCATCAAATAAATGATTCTAGTTTGATTTTTCAATCATTTTTTTGACTCTCAGTCTTAAGGCTTGTAATTTTATAAAACCCTCAGCATCATAATGATTATAATCTGCTGTACCTTCTTCGAAGGTTACCAAACTTTCGCTATATAAAGAATAAGGTGATTTTCTTCCAGTTATGATCACATTCCCTTTATATAATTTAGCTCTTACAGTTCCAGAGACATTTTTCTGGCTAATATCAATTGATGCTTGAAGCATTTCTCTTTCAGGAGAAAACCAGAACCCATTGTAAATTAATTCAGCATATTTGGGCATTAGTTCATCTTTTAGATGCGCGGCACCTTTATCTAATGTAATAGACTCAATAGCTTTTCTCATATGAAACAGTATTGTACCGCCAGGCGTTTCATAAACACCTCTAGATTTCATGCCGACAAATCTGTTTTCAACTAAATCGATTCTACCTATTCCATTTTCTCCACCTAAAACATTCAATTTATGTAACATTTTAGCGGGAGATAATTCTTCACCATTTAAAGCAACAGGATCACCATTTAAAAACTCTAGTATAATTTCAGTTGGTTTGTCAGGTGCATCAAAAGGGGATTTAGTTCTAGAATAAACAAATTCCTCTGGTTCTTTCCAGGGATCTTCAAGAACCTTACCTTCGGCTGAAATATGCAAAAGATTTGCATCTACACTAAATGGTGCTTCACCTCTTTTATCCTTTGGAACTTTAATTTGATTTTTCTCAGCATAATCAATTAGGCTTGTTCTACTTGTGAGATTCCATTCTCGCCATGGAGCAATAACCTTTATATCTGGTTGTAAACTATAATATCCAATTTCAAATCTTACCTGATCATTACCTTTTCCTGTTGCTCCGTGTGATACGGCATCTGCTCCAGTTAAGTTAGCAATTTCTATCTGTCTTTTTGCTATGAGAGGTCTGGCAATAGATGTACCCAATAAATAAACACCCTCATAAAGAGCATTAGCTCTAAACATTGGAAAAACAAAATCTTTGACAAACTCTTCTTTTAAATCATCAATGAAAATTTCTTTTACACCTAATGCTTTTGCTTTTTCTCTTGCAGGTTCTACCTCTTCTCCTTGACCAATATCAGCGGTGAAAGTAACAACTTCACATTGATAATTATCTCTTAACCATTTTAAAATGACTGAGGTATCTAAACCTCCAGAATAAGCAAGTACAACTTTTTTTATATCAGGGGTTTCCTTTAACATTTTGTTCCTTAAATAATTAATTTGTGAAATCAGATGCAAAAATTTTTATATAATTACTCTAAATCACACTTTTTGTAAAAAAATAATTATACCATAAGATTTTAAGGGTAGTGGGGGTTGTAACTAAACTGAATTATTGTTACTTATTCATTATACTGAAATCAAACTGTGGTCTCAAAATTGCATCTACTCTTAAAATTTAAATGGAAATTATAATGAAAGTCCTTAGGTTACTATTTTTATCAACTGTTTTAATCCTAGGTAGTTTTGTTTCTAAAATTTCATTTGCTGAAACAAGTTTGCTTGGGTCAGAAAAAAATTGGAGAGCCTACTCTACAAAAAAGGGTAACTCTAAAACATGCTTCATCACTTCCGAGCCAATCAAAACAGAGGGTAAATTTAACAAAGATAACAGAGGTAAACCCTATGTTTTTGTTACAAACATTAAAGGTGGAAGCACACATGAAGTATCTATAAAGGCTGGGTTTAACTTCAAACGTAATAAAGATGTTATTTTTGATGTAGATGGGAAAAAAACAAATCTGTTTCCTGTAGATGATAGAGCATGGTCAGAAAGTTCAAAAATAGATAGATTTCTTGTTCAATCGATGAGAAAAGGAAAATTATTAAAAGTCACTGGCACTTCTACTCCTGGAAATAAGATTGTTGACACTTATTCACTTTTAGGCTTTACGAAAGCACTGCGACTTATTGATAAAAGTTGTTCTTAATCAACTTTTTAAGAAAGCATTAATAATATGTCCTCGTTCAAACAAAATTTAATGGATTTTAGTTTTGAAGAACTACAGGATTTTTGTACTTCTAACAAACTTCCAAAATTTAGAGCTACTCAGATCTGGAGATGGATCTACTGTTTTGGAACCCAAGCTTTTGAAGATATGAAGAATATTTCAAAATCTGATAAAGTATTTTTGAAAGAAATTTCTTACATCTCAAGATTAAGTATTTCTGAAATGCATAAAAGTAAAGACGGCACAATTAAATGGCTAATTAAACTGGATGATAATTCTGAAATAGAAACCGTTTATATACCGCAAGATGATCGAGGGACAGTTTGCTTGTCTAGTCAAGTTGGTTGTACTTTAAATTGCTCATTTTGTCATACTGGAACGCAGGCATTAGTAAGAAACTTAACTGCGGGTGAAATAATTGGCCAATTAATGCTTGTTATGGATCATTTAAAAGACTGGCCATCTGGTAAAAATGGTAGAAAAGTTACGAATATCGTTATGATGGGTATGGGTGAGCCTTTATTAAATTATGACGAAGTTAGTAAATCTATAAAAATAATGATGTCAGATGATGGAATATCTATCTCTAGAAGACGAATAACTTTATCAACTTCTGGTATAATTCCATTTATTAATAAAGCAGGCGTTGATTTGGGGGTGAACCTAGCAATCTCTCTTCATGCAGTTAATGATGCATTGAGAAACAAATTAGTTCCAATTAATAAAAAATATAATTTAGAAGAATTAATAAATACTTGTAGAAATTATCCCAAATTATCTAATTCAAGAAGAATTACATGGGAATATGTAATGTTAAAAGACATTAATGACTCAGAAGATGATGCAAAAAACTTAGTTAAATTAATCTCTGGGATACCATCTAAAATTAATTTAATTCCATTTAATCCCTGGCCAGGTTCATTGTTTGAAACTTCTACAAATAGAAAAATAGATAATTTTGCCAGAATAATTATGGATGCAGGTTTTGCATCACCAATCAGAAAGCCGCGAGGCCAAGACATTTATGCAGCTTGTGGTCAACTAAAATCTGAAACAGAAAAAATAAGAAAATCACAAATAAATAAGCTTGTCCCCTTACACACCGTCTAAATAAATTTCAATATTAAATTTTTATGAAACTATTGCTTTAGACAGTATTAGCTATTACATTAATATCAATAATTAATTTCAAAAGGAAAATATGTAAATGAATAACAATCGTTTCATGTCAAGTTCAAATGCTCA
>VMBT01000187.1_pt1 | contig 42050 bp, 41 predicted proteins | sample 4404301 | NCBI WGS metagenome assembly VMBT01 (sample SAMN12238535, study PRJNA552566) | marine metagenome | isolation source: Coastal seawater | place: USA: coastal Georgia, Sapelo Island | collected 2008-08/2009-08
GTCAGTACCTCAAATCCTCGGGCTTGAATACCAATTGAAAACGGCGAAAGTTCGCTTCAAAGGTCCGGCTGTCTAATTTCGTGACTTCGGGGAAACGCCCAACACGTTCTACGGCAGTCATGGCACTGCGATCAAATGCCGTGTTACCGCTGGATTGCACAACGCCAACCCCAACGACCTCTCCCGTCGGGATCAATTGTATCGACAATATGGATACCATGCCGTTACGCGCGCTGGGAGGGCGGGTCCAACGACCAATCACCGCCGCCTGAATTGTTGCAGCGACCACATCTCGCAGAGAGGGCTCAGCTGACCCTACTGCTGCTTGCTCTGAATCGATCAGGGACGTTAATTCCTCGCGGGTTAACGCAGCCAACTGCTGGGCATCCAGTTGCGATGCATCTTCCTTCGGCAAGGCCGGTTCAGGCGGGTTAGGTTTTGGGTCAACCTTGGTTGGCGGCGGCACTGGCTTCGCCGCCGGAGCCTCGGTGGGTTTTGGTTTTGGTTTGGGTTTCGGTTTGGGTTTCGGTTTGGGCTTCGGCTTGGGCGCACTCGACGCCTTCGCGGGTTGTGCTCGCACTATTGTTGCCTGAATGGGCAGCGCTACCGGCACCGATGCGACCACCTCCGCAGGTCCAGACCAACGCAAGAATAAAAGCAGCGCAACCGCCACGTGAAACAACAACGACAATAACGTCGGCAAACCGATAAAAAGTAGCCGATCACCCGTCATCACTCGGTCACCCGTCGATAGCAGGGTTCTCGGTCACCAATCCTACCGACGGCGCCCCTGCTTCTTGTAGCGCCGTCATCACCACCACCACATCACCATAAGCGACACGCTGATCTCCCCATACCAGCACCGGCTTCTCGGGTGAGCGCCTCAATACCGCGGCAACGCGCTGACGAATCGTCGCCAACTCAAGCGCCTGTTTTTCATCCACGCCGAGGTTCAGAAAAAGCTGTCCGCGGTCATTGATCGAGACGATCAGCGGTTCAGCATCTTGATTGGCCACGGGTGCCGCTGTCGCTTGCGGTAACTTGACTTCTACGCCCTGCATCAACATGGGTGCGGTAACCATAAAAATGACCAGTAGCACCAGCATCACGTCGATGTAGGGCACGACATTGATTTCGGCCAGCATGCGCCGCCTTCTCACGGTCATCGTCTTTGCCCCTGCTGTGCTCTCAATGCATAGGCCTGACGCTGGAGAATGCCCGAAAATTCGTCAACAAAGGTCTCATAACGATTGAGTAACACATCGCTCCGGGCCGCCAGTTTGTTGTAAGCCAAAACCGCAGGGATCGCGGCGAACAGGCCCATCGCCGTGGCGATGAGCGCCTCCGAGATGCCCGGGGCAACCGTTGCCAGGGTGGCTTGGGTTGCGTTAGCCAGTCCCCGGAATGAATGCATAATGCCCCAAACTGTTCCGAATAGACCGATATAGGGACTCGTGGATCCCACTGAGGCCAGGAAGGGCAGGTGTTGCTCTATGCGATCTGTTTCTCGCATCAAAGCAACCTTCATTGCCCGGCGCGAGCCCTCCAACATGCCGTCGGCGTCAATATCGGATTGTTGTGACAACCTTGAAAATTCCTTGAAGCCGGCGCGAAAAATACTCTCCACACCCGTCGGCAATTGCCCGTCAGCGACAGCCTGATTCCCTTCTCGGTATAACTGCGCAAGGTCGATGCCCGACCAGAATCGCTCTTCGAATGACAACAGCTCATCGTCTGTTCGGCGCATGAGCATCGTGCGCTGAATAATCAAAAACCAGGAGGTAATGGATGCCAGCACCAGAATCAACATCACAATCTGTACCAGTAAACTGGCGCCCAGAACCAGTTCCAATAAACCAAGTTCCTGTGTCATACCTGATTCCCTTCGGTTGTCATGGCGGCTAGCAACCGCTCCCTTATGTCGCCCTGAAGCCGGCGCGGCCGGCCTGTCGTTTGATCAACACAGGCAATTTGAACATCTGCTGTCAGTAGCACGTTGTCCCCACGGTGAATACGCTGCGTAAACTCGATCGTCGCGCCCCCCACGCGCTGCGCAATGGCCGTCGCCATGATCTCGTCATCCAGTTTTGCCGGCATCAAATAGCTCACTGACAAGTTTGATACCACAAACCCCCAGCCCTCATCAGAGACTGCGGCCCGGTGCACACCCAGCTCGCGCATAAACTCTGTGCGCGCGCGCTCAAGGTACTTCAGGTAATTAACGTAATAAACGATCCCACCCGCGTCGGTATCCTCAATATAGACTCGAATCGGTAAGGAAAATTCCCTCACGGCGCTGGCTCTTCCAGATCCAGAGTGAGTGATTCCGCCGCTGACCCCTGAAAAGTTATGCCGAAATGAGCATAAGCGTGGCGCGTCGCGATGCGACCCCTCGGTGTCCGAAGGATAAATCCCTGCTGAATCAGGAAGGGCTCGAGCACGTCTTCGATGGTGCCGCGCTCTTCCGACAATGCCGCAGCCAAACTGTCCACGCCGACAGGGCCACCATCAAACTTCTCAATCATCATCAGCAATAAGCGCCGATCTAGGTGATCAAAACCTTGCGCGTCGACGCTCAACATATCCAACGCGGCTTCGGCTACGGGTGCGGTCACACTACCGTCGGCTTTTACCTCCGCGTAATCGCGCACGCGTCGAAGTAATCGGTTGGCAATACGCGGCGTACCGCGGGACCGACGGGCGATAGCCGCTGCACCCGCGTCCTCGATAGGAATAGTGAAAATGCCTGCAGCTCGTTTCACAATTTCGCTGAGCTCGGCAGCGTCGTAAAATTCCAATCGCTGGACAATCCCGAACCGATCCCGGAGCGGTGATGTGAGCAATCCCGCGCGGGTGGTAGCGCCCACCAGCGTAAACGGGGGTAAATCGAGTTTGATTGACCTCGCCGCGGGGCCCTCGCCAATCATAATGTCGAGTTGAAAATCCTCCATCGCAGGGTACAAGACTTCCTCGACATACGGACTCAAGCGATGAATCTCGTCGATGAAAAGCACGTCACCCGGTTCGAGATTCGTCATCAACGCGGCAACGTCGCCCGCTTTTTCCAGCACCGGGCCACTGGTCGTCCTCAGCTGAACACCCATTTCCTCTGCAATAATGCTCGCCAAGGTTGTCTTGCCAAGACCGGGCGGACCAAAAATCAAAGTGTGGTCCAGCGGCTCACCGCGCCCACGGGCGGCAGCGAGAAAAATCTCCATCTGTTCACGAACCACGCGCTGGCCGATATAGTCCGCCAGCCGCCGCGGTCTGATCGCGCGATCCATGGCTTCATCGCCCCGGTCAGGGGCGCCGGCGGCGACCAACCGATCAGTTTCAATTACCATGTTGCGCCCTCAATCTGACCCATCACCCTTTGTTGCCGGCCGCAAGACGCAAGGCCAGACGAATGAGTTCCTCGGTAGACGTGCCCTCGGGCGCATCAACACTGGCGATCAACTTCGCCGCCTCGGTAAGCTTATAGCCTAGGGACACCAATGCATGCTCCGCCTCCGAACGCTGGTCAGGTTGCGCTGTACCCCGCGCAGAAGTCGCCGCAGTCCCCGCAGCCGCCGGCGATAATTCATCGAGCCAATCCCCCGCCTTGTCTCGCATCTCCACCAGCAAGCGCTCTGCTGTTTTTCGTCCTACACCGGGTAATGCCACCAGAGCAGAGACATCATCACGCTGCAAACAACGCGCAAAATCAGAGGCATCCATGCCAGAAAGCAACGTTAAGGCAAGCCGCGGTCCCACACCGCTGACTTTAATCAGCTCGCGAAAAAGACGGCGGTCCGCGGGTTCAAGAAAACCGTAAAGCAGCTGAGCATCCTCGCGCACCACAAAGTGGGTGAGTAACGTCACCTCTTGACCGAGCTCAGGGAGTTGATACAGCGTCGTCATCGGCACCTGAACTTCGTAACCAATACCACCCACCTCAACCAGAATATCAGGCCCCTGCTTGCCAATGAGCGCGCCGCGAAGTTGTCCAATCATGTCGTCACTCTACCTCAACCGCCCAGCCCTAAAGCTGCCCGCCGACAACGCACTGGACAAACCCGACGCATGGCAGTGACAAAGCGCCGCAGCCAATCCATCCGCGGCATCTTCAGGAGGGGTTTCAGATAACCCCAACAGCGCCACCACCATATGCTGCACCTGTTGCTTTGTGGCGGCACCCGTCCCAACAACGGATTGCTTGATCTGACGCGCAGCATACTCATGAACAACGAGCTCCTTGGTCACACAGGCAACCATCGCTGCGCCTCGCGCATGACCTAGTTTGAGCGCCGAGTCTGCACTTTTTGCCATAAAGACCTGTTCTATCGCCGCTTCGGTGGGCGCGTAGGTATCGATGATCTCCGTTAGCGATTGGAACAACACTCGCAAACGCACCGCGAGGTTTTCCTTAACCGGTAAGCGAATGGTGCCGCTGGCGACATAAATAGAACGCCCTCTCTCGACACGCAAAATGCCGAAACCCGTTTTGCGCGATCCAGGGTCGACCCCGAGAATAGTTGTCATGCTGGCAACCGGTCACTAAGAGCGGTTAGTGTGAACGATTACGGCAGAAACGTCATTTAGAGCTCAGCCAACACGGATTCGGGTATATCCGCGTTGGAATAAACATTTTGCACATCATCCAGATCTTCCAACATATCGATCAAACCCACTACCGCAGGCGCGTTTTCCGCGTCGACCGTCACCGACGTGCTGGGAAGCATCGTGACCTCCGCATGCAATGGCACCAGGCCCGCAGCAAGGAGCGCATCGCGGACTTCAGTCAGACTTTCCCAGGGTGAAAGCACATCAATAGCGCCATCAGCGTCGGTCACGACGTCGTCAGCACCTGATTCCAACGCAACCTCCATAATCGCGTCTTCGTCTGCTCCGGGGGCAAATTGAATGAGTCCGGTCCTCGCAAATAAATAGGCGACCGATCCATCGGTCCCCAAATTGCCACCACGCTTGGTAAAAGCATGACGCACTTCTGCAACGGTTCGGTTCCGATTGTCCGTCATAACTTCAACCAATACCGCCACTCCCCCCACGGCATAGCCCTCGTAGGTGAGTTCTTCCATGTTGTCGGCGTCGTTGGTCCCCGCGCCACGGGCAATCGCGTTGTCGATGGTGTCACGCTTCATATTGGCGCCCAGGGCTTTATCCACCGCGGCGCGCAAACGAGGGTTATCTTCGACTATTGGACCTCCTGCCCTAGCCGCGACAACCAGCTCTCGGATCAACTTGGTGAAAAGCTTGCCGCGTTTGGCATCCTGCGCCGCTTTGCGGTGCTTGATGTTTGCCCATTTACTGTGGCCCGCCATCGTTAAACTCTCACGCGTCCGCTTGGGGTTCTGTCCGCCTCGGTCTTAGCGAGAGCTCCTTGAGCTGCTGCTCAGACACCAATCCCGGCGCTTCTGTCAGAACACACTGGGCGCTCTGGGTTTTTGGAAACGCAATGACATCCCTGATGGAGTGCCCACCCACCATGAGCATTACCAGTCGGTCCAACCCAAACGCGAGTCCAGCATGGGGAGGCGCACCATGTCGCAATGCGCCCAACAGAAAGCCAAACTTGGCCTCTGCTTCAGCCTCGTCAATGCCCAACAATTCGAAAACGACTTTTTGCATGGATTGGTCGTGAATCCGCACAGACCCGCCACCAATTTCACTGCCGTTAAGCACCATATCGTAGGCTTGGGAGAGTGCCGATTCCGGCTCGGCTTTCAGAGCCTCGGCCGAGCAAGACGGTGCCGTAAACGGATGATGCAAAGCCGTCAATCCACCGCGATCGTCGCGCTCGAACATGGGGAAATCCACAACCCACAGGGGCGCCCAACCGTCTTGAACACGATCGAGATCCGCCGCCACCTTCAATCGAAGCGCCCCCAAAGATTCGTTTACGACGGAGCGCTTGTCCGCCCCAAAAAACAAAATGTCGCCGGCTTCTGCGCCAAGCCGATCCAGTAGCGCGGTCACTGTTGCTTCGGGCATAAACTTGATAATGGGTGACTGCAGGCCGTCGATTCCAGCAGAGAGGTCGTTCACCTTTATCCATGCCAATCCGCGCGCGCCGTAAACCCCGACAAACTGGGTGTAGTCGTCAATCTCTTTTCGAGAAAGGCTCGCGCCACCCGGCACTCTCAGCGCCGCCACCCGGCTGTCGGGATCCTGCGCCGGGCCGCTGAATACCTTGAAATCAACCTCGGTCATCAGGTCATCAATCGAGACCAGCTCCCAATCGATGCGGAGATCAGGTTTATCGGAGCCATAGCGCTCCATCGCGTCTGCCCAACTCATCCGCGGAAATTCACCGAGATCCACTTGCAACTGCTCCTGGAATAACTGGCGAATCATGCCTTCGGTAATAGACATGACCCCTTCAGCGTCCAGAAAGGAGGTCTCGATATCAATTTGTGTGAATTCGGGCTGTCGATCCGCCCGGAGATCTTCATCTCGGAAACAACGGGCGATTTGATAATAGCGATCAAAACCGGACACCATCAGTAACTGTTTGAACAGCTGGGGCGACTGGGGAAGCGCAAAAAAAGCGCCCGGCTGAGTGCGACTGGGCACCAGATAATCCCTCGCCCCTTCCGGAGTGGCCCGGGTGAGGATAGGTGTCTCGATGTCGAGAAAACCATGCTCATCTAGGTAACGCCTGATCGCAGAGGTAATGCGGGCGCGCGCGATAAGGTTTCTCTGCATCTCGGGACGGCGCAGATCCATGTAGCGGTACTTCAGACGGACGTCTTCCCCGACGGCATGGTGGGCATCCAGCGGAAAGGGCGGTGTTTCTGCGCTGCTGAGGATTTCCAGTGTTTTCCCGAGCACCTCTATGCGGCCTGATGCCATATTGGGGTTGATGGTCTCTTGGGTTCGTGCGCGAACACGGCCAGTGATACGAAGCACATATTCACTGCGGACGCTATCCGCACGCTGAAAATGCTCTTCCGTGTCGGGGTCAAAAACCACCTGCACCACGCCCTCACGATCGCGCATATCGAGGAATATCACGCCCCCGTGATCTCGGCGTCGGTCAACCCAACCACACAATGTCACGGTTTCATCTATCAGCTTCTCGTCGACCAGGCCGCAATAATGACTGCGCATGCGTCTCTCCATCGTTATTCAGTTTTCCCGCTCAACTCGCCTTAGTGCTCTCACTTTTGGCAGGAGCGGCAGATTTTTCCGCGGGCTTCTTCGACGTTTCGCCAGATCCAGACTGACTTGAATCTTTGCTGGAGGTGTCGCTACCAGAGGCGCTGCCGCGATCTCCTGCGAGATTCTTTTTATCACCGGTCTTGAAATCGGTCTCATACCAACCGCCCCCGGAGAGGCGAAAAGATGGCGCGCTGACTTGCTTTTTTAGACTCGGTTGGTCACACATGGGACAGTCGGTCAGTGGCTCATCCGCGAGCCGCTGAATGGCTTCCAGACGGTGACCGCAGTCTCTACAACAGTACTCATATATTGGCATAACAGGCCCTCCTCATGGATAGAGCCGCCTCGGCTCGGATGTTCACATGAGGTCGTTCGGAAAGTTTTACAAGGGCGCGGAGCGTACCGTAAACGCTGGTGCAGTAAAAGATGGAAAGGGTGTGAGGATTTAGCGGGCTCGATCGCAATCGCCGCGGTGGGTGGCGGCTCCCCAACGGGAGCCGCGGGAAAAAGGTCGCTTAGTTGGCGAACTCTTTCATCTTCTTCAAGGGGCGTACTTTGACCGCTGTACTCGCGGGCTTGGCCTTGAACATCGTCTCTTCCCCGGTAAAGGGATTGATGCCCTTGCGCGCTTTCACGGCCGGCTTGCGAACTGTGGTGATTTTCATCAGCCCGGGCAAAGTAAACTCGCCTGCCCCACGCTTTCCAATACTCGCTTCAATGAGTCGCTCCAGTGAACCGAGCACAGACGACACCTCCTTCTTGGAGAGACCGCTATCATCTGACAGCGCTGCGATCATTTGCGACTTGGTCATTTTTTCCTTTACCGCCTTCATTTTTGATGGCGCTTTCGGGGTAGCTTTCTTAGCCATTGAGTTAACACCTCTATCGATGGATGGTTTTGTGAGAGACAAACGGCAGCCCGCAGTCGGCGAGATTCAACACCAGTCCGACGCCCGAAACAACCCTCCTTTGGACTGTTTTTATCGATATTTCTAAGAGAAGACAATGAAGCGCCTTTCGTCACCCATGGAAATCGACTGATCAACGCCGCTGTCTGTACTGGCCTACCTTCGAACATTAGAATGTCGGTCCTGTCATTGGAGTCTGCCATGCGCGCCAGCGAGTTCTTACTATCCACCCTTAAAGAAACACCGTCCGACGCCGAGGTGATCAGCCATCAACTCATGCTCCGCGCAGGGCTCATAAGACGTGTCGCTGCGGGCATCTATAACTGGATGCCGTTGGGCCTCAGAGTCCTGCGCAAGGTAGAGCGAATTATTCGCGAGGAAATGGAGCGCGCCGGCGCACTCGAAGTGTCGATGCCGGTGGTTCAACCGGGCGAGCTGTGGGAGGAATCCGGTCGATGGGAGCTCTACGGCCCCGAGCTGTGTCGCCTGAACGACCGCCACGAACGGCCTTTTTGCCTGGGACCCACTCACGAGGAGATCGTGACCCACATTGCCAGAACTGAAATCAAGAGTTACAAGCAACTCCCCGTCAATCTGTTTCAGATTCAAACCAAATTCCGTGACGAAATACGTCCCCGGTTCGGCATTATGCGCTCTCGTGAGTTCATCATGAAGGATGCCTACTCATTTCACATCGATCAGGCCTCGCAAGAAGAAACTTACTGGCGAATGCACGAGGCTTACTCAACCATCTTTTCGCGACTGGGACTGGATTTTCGTGCAGTGGAGGCTGACACCGGCGCGATTGGAGGAAACCATTCCCACGAATTCCATGTGCTGGCTGAATCGGGCGAAGACGCCATCGCCTTCTCCACGGCCAGTGACTACGCCGCTAACGTTGAACTGGCACCAGCACTGCCCAGTGACAGTGTCGTGCCAGGCGAAGCGCCGCCCCCGGAACTGGAGAAATTTGCTACTCCGGATGTGACAACCATCGATGATCTCGCAGCACGTTTTGATGTGCCAGCTGATCGCTCGGTAAAAACGCTGCTCGCCAAAGGTGAGCAAGATGACCTAATCGCGTTGATCGTCCGAGGTGATCACCGATTAAACGCGATCAAAGCGGCAAAGCTACCCGGACTTTCGTCTCCACTGACACTGGCCGATGCAGACGAAGTCAAGACCAGGCTGGGCGCAGGCTTTGGCTCGCTTGGCCCAGTGGGCATGCCGGTGCGTATCATCGTAGATCACAGCGCCGCCGCCATGCCCGACTTCGTCTGTGGCGCCAATGAGGACGGTCATCATCTGAGAGGTGCTCTGTGGCACCGTGATGTTCCAGCTTTTGAGGTGGCAGATATTCGAGAAATTATCAGTGGGGACCCCAGCCCCTGTGGCAACGGCACGCTGGAAATTCGCCGCGGTATCGAAGTCGGGCACATCTTTCAACTCGGCACCAAGTACTCTGAGGCAATGAATGCGACGGTGCTGGATGATCAAGGCCGTCAGCAGGCCATGGTCATGGGCTGTTACGGTATTGGCGTTACGCGGATTGTCGCCGCCGCTATTGAGCAAAACCACGACGATAAAGGCATTATTTGGCCCGCGGCGATGGCACCCTTTGACCTTGCGATCGTACCCTTGGGCATGGACAAGTCTGAGGCCGTGCGCAGCGCCACCGAGGCGCTCTATGCAGCCTGTAACGCCGCTGGCTTGTCAGTCTTCATGGATGATCGACCCGAGCGCCCTGGGGTCAAATTCGCAGAAATGGAGTTGTTGGGAATGCCTGTCCGCGCAACCATTGGCGAGCGCTCTCTGGCCGAGGGTCAGCTTGAAATCACGCGGCGCTCAGACGGCAAAACGGAATTGGTTGCCCCCGACGCCGCCTTGGATCAAATCCGGCAATTCTTGCAGGACCGATAAGCAAAGGTGGGGCTGCATCGTGCCCCCGCCACCCGCATTCCGTAACCCCTGACGTCGTTGTGGTGGTCTGGTTGCGTGACTGGAAAAACGCGGGGGCGTCCGGAGTCGTGCAACCTGTCAATCTGCACAAGACGTGCTCTGGGAAAAGTCCACACATGGTGTAAAAACCGCTGGTAATGCGTGTGCCCCGACTGGTGAGAACACCATTACGTGGGTAGAATCCGGAAGCTCTTCAAAGAGAATTATCATGCACCCGGAAGCAAAAAAACTGCTGGCCGAGTACCCCGACATAGAAATGGTAGAGGCGCTGATTACCGACTGTAACGGCGCCGCTCGGGGTAAATGGTTGCCAGTAGATAAACTGTCTTCACTACTCACTGAGGGCATCAAGTTGCCCGAGTCAGCCGTTGCACAAGATATGTGGGGGCGGGATGTGCCCAGCATTTGCCTCGAAAATGGGGACATCGACGGCTGGTGTCGCGTGGTTGAGGGCTCTCTTGCCCCGTCGCTCAGCGCCAGAGGGATCGATCAGGCACAGGTTGTCCTCACCATGTTCAGAGAGGACGGCGCGCCCTCTTTTTGGGACCCTCGTCAGGTGTTGACCAAAGTCGTTGCCGCGTTGGCTGACCGGGGTCTGTATCCTCGTGTTGCGATCGAACTGGAGTTCAACCTTTTCAATCGCCCCGCCGACGGGCAGTCACTGCGGGAGGCGCTGCCGGAGGAGTCACTCACCGGTGGCAATCTCTATGGACTGGGTGCGCTGGACGAACATGCCGAATTACTTGAAGTGCTGAGAGAGACTTTTGCTGTTCAACACCTACCTTACGAGGGCGTTCTCAAAGAGGCAGCGCCTGCGCAGTATGAGATTAATGTAGCCTACTCTGACGACGCGCTCTCATACTGCGATCAGGTCGTGCGCATGCAGCGTGGCATCAGTGCGGTAGCCGCCCGCTACGATACGATGGCAAGCTTTATGCCCAAGCCTATGGAAAATCAGGCCGGCAATGGCATGCACATGCATTGCAGCCTGCTCGATAAATCGGGCAATAATGTCTTTGATAGCGGTACGTTAGAAGGCACGCCACTGCTGCATCAGGCCGTCGCCGGTTGCATCGCACTAATGCCAGATACGCAGCTAATTTTTGCGCCGAGCTACAATGCGTACCGCCGCTTCCAACCCGGAAACCACGCTCCCACACAACCCAACTGGGGGTATGACAACAGAACAACGGCGCTCAGAATCCCTGCCAGTCCCAGTGCTGCAACGCGGATAGAGCATCGCGTGGCTGGGGCAGATAGCAACCCTTACCTCGCGATTGCGGCTCTGCTAGCCGGAATTTTGATGGGGCTGGAAAAGGGCATGAAAGCCCCCCCACCGATTGCAGGCAATGCCTGGACAGACGATGTCGATAACAGTTACCTGCCAAGCCATATGGCGGACGCAATTCATCGGTTCTCTCAGTCGCAGGATGTGCAGCATTATCTGAGCGCACCCTTCCAGAAAGCATTCGCCGAGCTGAAGCAACAGGAGCTTGCGGAATTCGAGCGACGCGTCACCGATTTTGAACTAGAGACCTACCTCTCTGCGTAATAATCGCTGACACAAGTGATTACCACTTCCCCACCCTGTAACGGAGTGACACATGAGCACTGCCCACGACTTCTCGGCAACACTGGCTAACGGCGAAGAAACCTCACTGACTCAATTTCGAGGGCAGGTTTTGTTGATCGTCAATACCGCCTCAAAGTGCGGTTTCACCCCGCAGTACACCGGGCTTGAGTCACTGCAGCAACAGTATGGAACACGGGGTTTTTCGGTCCTTGCCTTCCCCTGTAATCAGTTCGGCGCGCAGGAACCCGGAACCGAGACGGAAATTCAGTCGTTCTGCGAGATGAACTACCAAACCACTTTTCCGCTGTTCAGCAAAATCGAAGTTAACGGAGCAGCCAGTCACCCTCTGTTTACGCACCTTAAAGAGCAGGCGCCCGGGGTATTGGGCAGCAAGCGGATCAAGTGGAATTTCACTAAATTTCTGGTCAACCAACAGGGCGAGGTGGTCAAGCGCTATGCCCCGTCAACCAAACCCGAGGCCATTGCTGCGGACATCGAAGCCCTGCTCTGACGGCGCTCAGTGTTCTCGGGTTTCGCGAAAGCGAATATCCGGCCAGCGCTCTTCCATTAAAGAGAGATTAACGCGGGTGGGCGCTAGATAAGTGAGGTAGCCACCCCCGTCTTCGGACAGGTGCTCTGCGGCTTTTTTGCGAAACTCCTCAAGCTTACGAGCATCCGCCGCCTCCACCCACCTCGCGGTGTACACGTTAATGGGCTCGTAGAGGGCCTCTACCTTGTACTCATCGGCCAGTCGATAAGCCACGACATCAAACTGGAGTTGTCCAACAGCACCGACAATCAGGTCGCTGCTGTTGAGCGGCGAAAATACCTGGGTCGATCCCTCCTCAGACAATTGTTGCAGTCCCTTCTGCAGCGCCTTGGCTTTCATTGGGTCTTTGAGTCTGATGCGACGAAACAGCTCGGGCGCGAAATGGGGAATACCGGTAAAGCGGATCGCTTCGCCCGTGGTGAAGGTGTCGCCGATCTGTATCGTGCCGTGATTATGAAGACCAATAATGTCCCCGGCGACTGCAGACTCTACCAAGGTCCGATCGCCTGCACGGAAAGTCACGGCATCAGCAATGCGGACGTCTTTTTCAATGCGGACATGACGCATCTTCATGCCCTTTTCATAGCGGCCGGAGCAAATGCGCATGAAGGCGATGCGATCTCGGTGCTTGGGATCCATATTCGCCTGAATCTTGAAGACAAAACCCGTGAAGTCCGACTGCGATGCTTCAACTACGCGCTCGGTCGATGCCCTGGGTTGGGGCGCAGGTGCCCATTCGACAAAATCATTCAGCATTTCGCGAACGCCAAAGTTGCCCAATGCGGTACCGAAAAATACTGGCGTCAGCTGTCCACTCAGGAAGGCGGCCAGATCAAATTCGTGTGACGCCCCTCGAACCAACTCTATCTCCTCAACAAACGCGTCGTAGTCCTCACCCAGCAGCGCGCGGGCCGGTTCTGACTCCAGCCCGTCGATCAATTTTTCATCTGCCAGCACGGCGCCCTCGCCGGGACTGAAACAGTGCAACGTATCGGTGTAAAGGTTGTAAACACCCTTGAACTCTCGCCCCATCCCTATCGGCCAATTAATGGGAGCGCCCGCTATGCCGAGGACTTCCTCCACCTCATCAACCAACTCAACGGGGTCACGAATGTCACGGTCCAGCTTATTGACGAAGGTCAGAATAGGCGTATCGCGCAACCGACATACGTTCATCAGTTTGATCGTTCGATCCTCAACGCCTTTGGCACCATCGATTACCATCAGCGCAGAATCCACGGCAGTCAGCGTGCGATAGGTATCCTCGGAAAAGTCCTCGTGTCCAGGGGTATCGAGCAAATTGACCCAGCGGTTACGGTAGGGAAACTGCATAACCGATGAGGTCACAGAAATACCGCGCTCCTGCTCCAGCGACATCCAATCAGAAGTCGCGTGCGGCCCCCTTTTGCCTTTGACCGACCCGGCTACCTGGATGGCCTGCCCCAGCAACAGCAATTTCTCTGTCATCGTTGTCTTGCCCGCGTCGGGGTGAGAAATGATGGCAAAAGTGCGGCGTGAATCGATATCGCGCTGTAAGTCAGACATGGTGGCTCCCAAAAGGACGCCGGATTATGCCAGCCAATTCAGAGATCGTCAGGCCTCTGGATGCAAGACCTGCTCAAGGTGATGAAGCAGTCGCTCTCCAAGGTCCGAAAAGTCCACCGCTTGATCCGCGCCCAGCTCACGCGCTACCGATGTCACCTCCAGTCCTTCGTAGCCGCAAGGATTGATGCCCCGAAATGGGGCCAGATCCATATCAACGTTGAGAGACAAACCGTGGTAACTCCTGCCTCGACTCACCTTCAAACCGAGTGCAGCTATCTTCCGGCCCTCCACATAGACCCCTCTGGCAGATGGATCGCCACAGGCGGTAATGCCAAGATCGGCCAAAAGGTTGATCACTGCCCGCTCGAGGCGTTCCACCAGATCGCGAATCGTCACCCCCGCGCGCCTGAGATCATAGAGAACGTAAGCCACCCACTGACCCGGACCGTGGTAGGTCACCTGACCACCGCGATCGATGTGAACGACCGGAATCTTACCTGCATCCAGAACATGCTCAGCCTTTCCTGACAGTCCCTGGGTGTACACGGGTGCATGTTGCAGTAGCCATATTTCATCTTCGGTATCTGCAGATCGGGCCGCAGTAAACGCCTTCATCGATTCAAAAGTGGGTTCAAAATCGACCAAGCCGAGACGCCTAAATTGCATGGCGCTAGATCACCATAGAAACCAAACCCGTGCCCATCAAATCCTGATGGATCAGGCGCAATTGCGCCTCACTCTGCGCTTCGATGGTGACGGTAATGGACTGAAAAGTGCCTTTCTTTGAATCTTTGATCACCACATCATCCCGACTAAAGCCGGGGGCATGGCGATCAAAAATACTGAGCACCGCCGCACCAAATGCATCACCGGCTCTGCCCAGCACCTTAATCGGATAAGAACAGGGAAAAACAATCTTGGGGGGATCGACGCTCACAGGTCGCTACCCGAACAACCCTTGAAACCACAGTACGAGGCTATCCCAGAACCTCGCAAAAAAACCGGCGGGCTCAACAGCGTCAAGGACTTCCAGAGGCACCTCAGCTACCGGCTCACCGCCTCGGCTCAGAATAACTCGGCCGACAATAGCGCCCTTGACCAAAGGCGCCATGAGGGGTGCCTCTACTTCAATCGCTGTACTGATATCAGCGCTGGCGCGTGGCAAGGTCAATACGAGCTCTCCACTTACGCCCAGTGAGACTTGCTCACTCAGCCCCTTCCAAACGCGCTCCTCAGCGAGCGCTTGACCCGGAGCGAGCGGTCGCAGGGTCTCGTAAAAGCGGAAACCATAGTTCAACAGACTGCGCGTTTCGGCTTTGCGACTCGCCGTAGAACTGCTTCCCATTACCACGGAAACCAATCGCATGCCCTCGCGCCGTGCCGATGCCACCAGCCCGTATCCTGCCTCGCGGGTGTATCCGGTCTTCAGGCCGTCTACAGTCTCATCTTCGCGCAACAGGTGGTTTCGGTTGTACTGCGTAATATCGTTGTAGGTGTAGCTTCTCTCTTTGTAGACCGCGTAGCGGTCGGGGTGATCGCGAATCGCCGCGATCGCCAGCATCGCGAGATCTCTCGCCGTAGACAAGTGATCTGGATGCGGGAGCCCATGGCTATTCTCAAAGTGCGTGCTGGTGAGGTTCATCTCTGCGGCATACTGATTCATCAGATCGACGAAAGCCTGCTCGCTACCAGCGATGTGTTCAGCGATAGCCACCGTGGCGTCATTACCCGAGGAGATGACGATGCCGCGCTCTAGTTCCGCCACCGTGACCGGTTTGCCGGGTTCAATCCACATCAGTGAAGAACCCTTAAACACCGGATTCTGAGACCAAGCGTTTCTACTTACAGGGACCACATCATCCAGACCGAGGCGGCCCAACTCAACCTCTTGCGCAAGGATATAGGCGGTCATCAGTTTGGTGAGACTGGCAGGGGGCAACGTCTGATCGGGATTGTGCTCTACCAGCACTTCTCCCGTATCAAAATCCACCAAAATATAGGAATCTGCGTTAATCGCGGGTGGCGCGGGAACCAAGCCAGCATTGGCACTTACGTTGGTCGCAAATAACAGGGTCACCGCAGTAGCCCCGAATAACCAACCTCTCAATTTATGCACAACTAACCCCTCACACTCACGACTTCTATTTGGCGGTCGCTCGCCAGTGTAACAAGGCGTGGCGAATCCGGAGAACGACAGGATTCAAGGCAGGCGTATGGGTTCAGGGAAGCCCTGCTCCAGTAACTGTCCACGCACCCACTCCAAGGTGCTCCGCCCTTCAAAAGGCCCCAACCTCACACGGTGCAGCCTTTTACCGTCGACTTCGACCGGTGAGACGTACCCGTTCTGACCCCACTGCCGCTGTAAAGTTCGGGCCAAATCGAGGGCCGATTGCCACGAGGAAAAAGCGCCGACCTGTAAATAGCGCGGCGCGATGGGCGGCTGGTTGCGACGATCTTCTATCCCTATTTGCGGAAGCGCCTCGACTTCCACCTCCACCGTGCCTTGCTCTGAGAAACCGAGCGCCACTGCGGCCTGATACGAAACATCAATGATGCGATCGCCGGCAAAGGGACCCCGGTCATTGACGCGCAATACGACGGTGCGATCATTCCGCAAGTTCTTGACGCGCACATAACTTGGAATGGGTAGTGAGCGATGGGCGGCAGTGGCACCGAAGACATCGTAGATTTCTCCATTTGAGGTCGGACGTCCCTGAAATTTCATGCCGTACCAAGAGGCAAGACCCCTCTCTCTATAGCCCTCACTCGTACCCAGGACTTCGTAGCGGGCGCCATTGACCTCGTAGGGACTCCTATTGCCGAAGCGCAGCAGGGGCTCCGCGCGTGGCTCTGCGTCAACCCAGGGGGCTGAAGCCGGCGCAGGTGGCGCGTAGTCCATTTCTTCAACGGGTGCGGCCTGAGCCATCGCTGCCAGTACCGTAAGCATTGTCAGCAAACACCTCGTCACCGCGCCGTCTCCCGACGGGCGGCCGCGATTGCCTGACTCAAGTCCCAAACAGCCATGGCATACATAGCGCTGTGGTTATAGCGAGTGATGACATAAAAATTTTGTAGCCCCAACCAATAAGCCCTGCCATCTTGTGCCTCTAGGTCGATAGGCGCTGCAATGGCGTCCTCATCGACTTGTTCAGAGGGAAGCATTCCGAGGGTGATCCAATGAGCCACACTCTGGCTGGGCTTTAAGCCACCCTCGAGCAGCTGAGGGGAGGGGTCAGTCACTGTCGCCGGCACAACAACTGCCTCACCGGAGCGCCAGCCGTGCGCCCGCAGATAGTTGCCGACGCTGCTGATCGCATCGTTGGGATTATCCCAAATATCGGGCGCACCCTCCCCGTCATAGCTTGTCGCGTAGGCACGATAACTCGAGGGCATGAACTGACCGTACCCCATGGCGCCGGCATAGGAACCTTTGAGCGCGAGCGGATCTTTATCCGCCTCCCAAGCCAGCAATAAAAATGCTTCGAGTTCACCGGTAAAAAACGTCGACCGCTTGGGATAGTCGAATGCCAAGGTCGCCAGCGCATCAATAACCCGATAGCTGCCCGTTATCCTGCCGTAAAAGGTCTCAACCCCAATAATCGCTACGATCACTTCCGGTGGGACACCCGTGGTAAGCGACACACTGTCCAACACAGTCGCGTGCTGATCCCAGAAGGCGACGCCCTCGTCGATCCGTCTTTGAGTAAGAAAGATCTGTCGATACTGATGCCACGGCTTGGTCTTTTCCGCGGGTCGCGCAATGGCATCGAGTATTGACTGCTGGCGCTCCGCGGCACTCAATAAATCCGCCGCCCATACGGCATCGACGCCTGCAAGCTCGGCAGACTTAATGACCTCGATGGCGGCCGGTCTGTCGCTATAAAAGCCAGCAGCCGCATCAGGCGCGATCAACCCCACCGAAAGCACCCAAAGCAAGATGGGCGCAAGGCGGATCTTCCCGCGTTGCGCCCGCGGGGTGCTAAACAGTGGCGTCATTGAGAAATAATCCTTTTTTCCGTGCTGATTGCGGTGAGGATACCGAAACCCAACATCAGTGTAACGATAGCGGTGCCGCCAAAGCTGACAAATGGCAACGGGACACCAACAACGGGCAGTAGCCCAGCTACCATGCCCATATTAACGACGATATAAACGCAGAAAGTCAGGGTGATTGCGCTGGCCAACAGCCGGCCATAGGTGCTCTGGGCCGTCAGGCTGATCCAAAAGCCTCGGGCGACAACAAGGCCATAGAGCACCAACAAACACAGCACCCCGCGAAAGCCCCACTCCTCGGCCAGCACCGCGATGATAAAGTCCGTCTGGCTCTCGGGTAAAAAATCGAGGTGAGACTGCGTACCCTGCATCCAACCTTTACCAGACCAACCGCCCGACCCAATCGCCGTCTTCGACTGAATGATATTCCACCCTGCACCCAACTTGTCGGCTTCGGGATCAAACAGAGTCAAGATCCGCTGCTTCTGGTAGTCCCTCAAAACGAACAGCCAGGCCGGCCAAATAGCTGCTAGCGCGGCAAGAATGCCCGCCACAATTTGCCACCAGCTGATGCCCGCCATGAAGATGACGAATGCGCCGCTGGCCGCCACCAACAGTGCCGTACCGAGATCGGGCTGCAGCGCAATCACTGCTGCCGGCCCTGCGATAATCAGCAGTGCCATCACCGTGACACTCAACCGCGGTGGCAACCCAGAGCGCACCACCCAGAACGCTACCGCCAGCGGCATTGCTATTTTCATGAGCTCCGAAGGCTGAAAACGGATGACGCCCAGACTCAGCCAACGCTGAGCACCTTTGGCGCCCACCCCGAACCCGAGCACCATCAACAACAACCCCACAGCAAACAGATACAACACGGGGCTCCAACGCTGAATCGTATCAATCCGTATCTGTGCGACGACCAGTAGCGCGCCCCAACCCACAATCAAGTTGCGGAGTTGCCGACTCACCGTATCCCAATCGCCGTCCGAGGCGCTATATAGCACCAGCAGCCCGAGACCCATGATCAGACATAGCGGTAGTAGCAACATCAGATCGAGATGCAGCCACTGCGCCACCGTTCTCGGTCGCGCGAAAGACTGCTGGGAATCATCAAGGTAGCGTGCGTACTCAGACATCGCTGAGCTCATTTAACCAGGTGTCGATCACTTGGCGAGCAATCGGCGTGGCAGCGCTGCTGCCACCCCCGTTCTCAGCAATCACCGCGACCACAATGCGAGGGTTTTCTGCCGGCGCAAAGGCGATGAAGAGACCGTGATTACGGTTGCGCTCGCTCACTTTGTCCTCTTCATAGATGGCATCTTGCGCTATGCCGATCACCTGGGATGTTCCGGTCTTGGATGCCATTGTGTAGCTCATCCCCCGAGAAATGCTGGCCGCCGTGCCCCGCTGGGAGTGCACCACATCGACCATGCCCGCGATCACCGCCTGCCAGTCCTCTTGATCCAATTTAAGCGGTTCCCTAGGAACCCCACCCACCGTCAACTCTCCCACCCGGTGCACAAGCGCGGGCACGAAGCTGGTCCCCCGATTGGCCAACACCATTGTTGCCTGCGCGAGCTGTAACGGAGTCGCTAACATATAGCCCTGCCCAATGCCCGCGCTCAGCGTCTCTCCAGGAAACCAGGCTTCTCCCATGGCCTCTCGCTTCCATCGGGTGCTCGGCAGGATTCCACTCTGTTCACCGGTGGTGTCGACACCGGTGGCTCGGCCCAAACCATAGGGCTCGAGGACAGCGGCCATGGTATCGATGCCCATGCGGAAAGCCAGATCGTAATAGTAAGTGTCGCAGGACTCGGCGATGGCCATTCTCATATCGACCTGTTCCGCGTGCCCTCCACCTCTGACCCGCAACGTCCAGTCACGATAGCGACGATCATCCCCCGGAATCCGATACCAACCCGGGTCCCTCACTGTGGTCGCAGGAGTGATGAAGCCCTGCGACAACCCGCCCAGTGCCAATAGCGGTTTGACCGTGGACCCCGGGGGGTACTGTCCCTGCACGGCACGGTTCAATAACGGCGTGTCTACAGAATTTCTGAGCACGGCGTAAGCGCCATAGCTGATACCCTCAACAAATAAATTTGCGTCATAACTGGGATTAGACACCATTGCCAGAACCCCGCCATTGAGGGGATCAAGGGCTACCACCGCTCCACGTTGCTCGCCAAGGGCCTCGGCCGCGACACGCTGTAAATCAAGATCGAGATACAGGCGCAAATCCTGCCCTGACTGAGGCGGCTGCTTTTCCAGCACCCGGAGCAGTCGCCCGTGGGCGTTAGTCTCTACATGCTGAAAACCGGGTTGCCCATGCAGCAAGGGTTCGTAGCGTTTTTCCAGCCCCACTTTTCCCGTGTGAAGGGTTCCCCGATAACGGTCGCCATCCAAGGCTTCGAGATCATCCGGGCTAATCCTGCCGACATACCCAAGTACGTGGCTCAACAGATTGGCGAAGGGATAGTGACGGGTCAGCTGCGCCTCAACAACAACGCCGGGCAGTTGATGTAAATCAACGGCTACCCTGGCCAATGCACTGTCATCCAGACCGACTTTGATTGGCACCGTCTCAAAAGGCCTTCGCTGCGCGAGCCGCTCTCTGAAGGCCTCAAGCTCGTCTTCGGTCAGCGTCAATCGGTCTTGCAGCTCCTCGGTAAGCGCGGATAAGTCGGCGGCGCGCTCGGCAATCACGCCGACCACATAGGTCGGCTGGTTGGTTGCCAACAATCGACCTTTGCGATCAACAATTTGACCTCGGGTCGGTGGAATGACCTCGACGCGAATTCGATTCCGGTCTGACTGGGTCAGAAAGGCGTCATGCTGAACAATTTGCAGGGAGTAGTATCGGTAAACCAATACCGCCATCAGCAAAAAGATGCCGACGAGGGAGGCAATCAATCGGGCGCGGTTGATCGACCACTCTCGGCGCGTGTCGCGCATGGCGTCCAAGGGCCCCGCCATCAGTTAGCCCGGTGATAGGGATGGCCACTTTGGAGCGACCACGCCCGATAGAGTTGTTCGGCCAAAATAATGCGCACCAGCGGGTGCGGTAGGGTAATGCACCCAAAAGACCAAAGCTCACGTGCAAGCTTGAGTAGACTCTGATGCAGACCGTCAGGCCCACCAATCACGAGGCAAATCCGACGCCCCTGCATTTGCCAGTCAGCAAATCGATCCGCAATCTGCTCGGTGCTAACGGCAACACCCTGCACATCCAGCGCGATCAGGTCTTCACCCTCGTTCAATTTAGACTGAATGAACTCGGCTTCCTGTCGCCGATAGCTGTCGGCCGATCCATTGCCACGCTTCGCCAGTGGCACTTCCAGCCACTCCACGCTGACCTCTCTTGGCATGCGCCGGGCGTACTCAGTCACACCCTGCTCCACCCATGCCGGCATTTTATTGCCCACCGCCAGCACGCGGAGTCGCATTAGATTTCCTGCGGTTGAGGCGCCTGCACTGACCACAGGCGCTCCAAGTCGTAAAAGCTCCTGATGGCGGGCTGCATGACATGGACCACCACATCACCAAAATCAACGAGCACCCATTCGCCGACGCGCTCTCCCTCCACGCCCAACGGTCGAATGCCTTGCTCCTTGGCTTTCATCAGTACGTTATCGGCCAGGGATTTCACATGACGACTCGAGGTTCCGCTGGCCACCACCATCCAGTCCATGACAGAACTCAACGCCCTGACATCGAGCACGACCGGTTCCAGTGCTTTTAAATCGTCCAATGCATCGCGGGTCGTGTCCAGTAAACGGTTAACCGCAACCTCGGCATCTGTTTCAGTAGTCATAGAGTGGGGGCAAACAAATCATGAGTGGCAATATACTCCATTACGGCGGAGGGGATCAGAAAACGAGGGTCTCGACCCGCCGCAAACAAACGGCGAATCTGGGAGGAGGAAATATCCAACAGGGGCTGACTCAATTTCACAACGCCCCCGGCCGGATGACTGAGTGCCCAGTCGGGCGCCACAAGGTGCTGCGCCATCCACTCAGTCACCCTCTCGGGTGGGGCCATAGCGCCCGGCCGTTCCAACACCACGATGTGTGCCAGATCAAGCAGCTGATCCCACCGGGACCACTGCGGCAAGCTGGGTAGTATGTCGGTGCCCATAATCCATAGCAGCGAACAATCCGCACCGGCTTCTTGCCTCACAGCCATAAGCGTATCAACAGAGAACGAGGGGCCTGATCGATTGAGCTCGCGGTCGTCGATGCCGAGTCCAGGCACATCCCTAATTGCCAAACGTAACATCTCGAGCCGATGGGTCGCGCTGACGGTGCTCTGATCCTTCAGGGGGGACTGTGCCGCTGGTATAAAATCGACGCGCTCCAATCCCAGCGCGTCGCGCACCGATAATGCGCCGCGCAGATGCCCGATGTGAACAGGATCAAAAGCGCCCCCCAATAAGCCTCGCGCACGCTGACGGTCAGTCACCCCGACGCCTCATTGCCGAATATGACCGTCACCCTTGACGATATATTTTCGTGAGGTAAGGCCTTCTAGGCCAACCGGCCCCCGGGCGTGTAGCTTGTCGGTAGAGATGCCTATCTCTGCACCCAGCCCATACTCAAACCCATCAGCAAACCGAGTCGATGCGTTGTGCATAACAGAGCTGGAATCCACTTCGCGTAAAAATCTCGCGGCGGTCTCACTATTTTCAGTGACGATACTCTCGGTATGATCTGAGCCGTAGCGCGCAATATGTGCCATCGCCTCATCCACACTGTCGACCACACGCACAGATAAAATCGGCGCCAGGTACTCCGTGCCCCAGTCGGCCTCTTCAGCGCTGATAACGATATCAGGCGCCGCACTGCGGGATGCCGGACATCCTCTCACCTCTACGCCACGCTCCTGCAGGGCCGTTACCAGACGAGGCAGAAGCGACGCCTGCTCGCGGGCTACCAGCAATGTCTCCATCGTGTTGCAGGTCCCGTAGCGTTGGGTTTTAGCGTTAATCGCAATCGCCATGGCTTTGTCGGGGTCAGCGTCGCGATCAATGAACACGTGGCAAATACCGTCGAGGTGCTTGAGCACCGGGACACGGCTTTCTGCTGACACCCGCGCTATCAAACCCTTACCGCCGCGTGGCACGACCAGATCGACGTATTGAGGCAGGGCCAGCAACGCACCCACCGCTTCCCGATCAACAACAGGGACCACCTGCGCCGCGGCGGCAGGCAATCCTGCCTTGGCGAGGCCACGGCCAATCAACTCCCCGAGCTGCGTGTTGGAGTGAATCGCTTCAGAACCACCCCGTAGCAGTACCGCGTTACCCGCTTTCAGGCACAAGGCGGCGGCCTCAACAGTCACATTCGGCCGCGACTCGAAAATGATCGCAATAACACCCAATGGCACGCGCATCGTACCCACTTCGATTCCCGACGGCATTTTGCGAAGATCCTCGATGGCGCCGATGGGATCGGGCAGTGATGCCACCTGTTGCAACCCCTCTTCTAGAGCATCGAGACGCGAGGGATTCAGCGCCAGACGATCAATCAGCGCGTCGTCCAACTGGAGATGCCGCGCCGCTGACAGATCCGCTTCATTGGCCGCCAATAGAATGGCGCGACTGTTCATGATCTCCTGTCTAATGGCCAGCAGAGCATCATTGCGCTGCGCTACGGGTGCGCTCGCGACACTGCGCGACGCCTCTTGGGCAGCACGGGCCATATCGGTGACGAGTTCAGTGACCTGCATGGATGCGGGCTCAGGAATCAAGTCCGCTGCCTCAAGCGCCGGCGTCTTCCGCACCGCCGCTGACCAGCGCCTTTAACTCGCCCGAGGCTTCCATATCGCAAACAATGTCACAGCCACCGATCAACTCACCTTCTACCCACAGTTGGGGAAACGTGGGCCAGTTGGCATAGGCGGGAAGGTTGGCGCGTATCTCGGGGTTGCTCAATACATCCACATAAGCGAAACGCTCGCCACAGGCCATCAGTGCCTGCACAGTCCGAGCGGAAAACCCGCACTGCGGCTGATTGGGCGAACCCTTCATGTAAAGGATGATGCGATTGCCTTCAATCTGATCGCGAATCGTGTCCATGATATCCATAGCGTGCTCCATAAAGTGGGTGCGTTTAGCTGTCTTAGGTGACTTGGGACTGACGACATTGTAATACGACGAGAGGATCAGGCGGAGAGCCTTTATTAAACACATTTGACTCGTGACAGCGCTCCGCTACTCTTGGCACCCGTCACACCGATAGATCACTCGTTCCAATGCCTCAGCCTAGCAACGCCATTATGCCGACCTACGGTCGATTGCCCGTGACCTTCTCGCATGGAGAAGGCGCTCTGCTCTACGACACCGACGGGCGGGCTTATCTGGACGGCGTTTCTGGCATCGCGGTGACTAACCTGGGACACAACCACCCGGGGGTGACGGCCGCCGTTGCCGAACAGGTCTCGCGCCTAGTGCACACATCGAACCTGTTCCATATCCGCCTGCAGGAGCAGGTGGCCGAGATGCTCAGCGACGCAACCGGCATGGAGAATATGTTCTTCTGCAATTCTGGCGCAGAAGCCAACGAGGCGGCGATCAAACTGGCGAGACGATATGGCGATCGAAAAGGGATCGCTACGCCACAGATTATCGTGCTTGAGGGTGCGTTCCATGGCAGAACCATCGGCGCATTATCGGCTACCGGCAACGCCAAAATCCGCCAGGGTTTTGGCCCGCTGCTCGACGGCTTCATCCGGGTGCCCGCCAACGATCTTGCCGCGATAGAGCTTCTCGGCCCGGCGCTGGCAGAGGTGGTAGCGGTCATGGTTGAACCCATTCAGGGGGAAGGTGGGATCAGGCCACTGGCGCCCGATTATCTCGCAGGACTCCGCACCCTGTGCTCCACTCATGATTGGCTTCTGATCTTTGACGAGGTGCAAACAGGCAACGGTCGCTGCGGCAGCACCTACTTGTTTGAACAACTGGGGGTCGAACCGGACGTTCTATTGACAGCGAAGGGCCTGGGAAACGGGCTCCCCATCGGTGTGTGCATGGCCAGAGGCGAGGCAGCGCGACAACTGGGCCCGGGTGATCACGGTTCGACTTATGGCGGCAATCCGCTGTGTTGCGCAGCTGCGCGAGCGGTACTCACCGCCCTCAAGGAAGACGCGTTATTGCCGCAGGCGGAGGTGTTGCGACATCACCTGTTAGCCGGCCTTAAGCAGCGAATTGCCGATCCTGCCCTGATCGCCGATATCCGCGGACGCGGACTGATGATTGGTATTCAGCCGACGACACCCACCGACACTATTGTAAAACGCGGCCTGGACCGAGGCCTGCTCCTCAATATCGCCGGCGGGGATACCATCAGGGTGCTGCCGCCGCTGGTAATGAGCCACGAACAGGCCGGAGAGCTGGGCGCCGGCATCGCTGACGTCCTCAATGAAATCGCCGAACAGGAAGCACCGTAATGGCACCAACCCGACACTTCCTGACGCTGATGGACCTCACCCCCGACGAAATTCGGCGCCTGATTCAGCGAGCGATTGAGCTCAAAGCACTGCGACAAGCCGGTGCCGAACCCTTGAGCCTGAGCGGAAAGTCGCTGGCAATGATTTTTACCAAAGCATCGACGCGAACACGGGTCTCGTTTGAGGCGGGCATGGCCCAGTTGGGTGGCTCTGCGTTGTTTCTGTCAGGACAGGACACCCAGTTGGGGCGGGGAGAACCCATTGAAGATACCGCCCGCGTCATCTCGTCCATGGTAGACGCCGTTATGATTCGAACCTACGCCCACAGTGACGTTGAGCGTTTCGCAGCGCACTCCCGGGTGCCCGTCATCAATGGCCTCACCGACGAATTTCATCCGTGTCAAATTCTTGCCGATTTGCAAACGTTTGTTGAGCACCGCGGCGACATTGCCGGGCGCAAGGTTTGCTGGTTGGGAGACGGTAATAATGTGTGCCATTCCTGGATGAATGCGGCGCGATTGCTGGATTTCGAGTTGGTGGTTTCCTGCCCCGAAGGCTACGAGCCCGATCCCAAACTGCTCGAGGCCTGCGAGCGATTCGTCAGGATCGAAAGAGCGCCAGACAACGCTGTGCAGGGGGCTGATCTGCTCGTGACTGACGTGTGGGCATCCATGGGACAAGAAGCGGAGCAACAAGCGCGCGCCGAATTACTCGCGCCCTACCAACTGAATCGGCAGCTACTCGAAAAAGCGGCAAGCGGCGCGCTGTACATGCACTGTTTGCCTGCTCACCGGGGTGAGGAGATCACCGCAGACCTGATGGACGCGCCTGATCATGTGATTTGGCAGGAAGCGGAGAACCGACTCCACGCCCAAAAGGCGCTGCTCGAGTTTCTCATCAACCCTGCAGCCTGGACGAGCGAGTCGTGACCCCCGTCAAACCCCGCAACCTGTAAATTTTTCAGTTAATCGATTGCCGAATGCCATATTGGTTATGGCTTCGATGGTTCACAGGCATACATCCGTTTTTATCCGCTAACTCAACAAGTTAGGGTTAGGGGGCTAAAGCGCGGATTCACTTACTCACAGATTACCCACAAAAAAAACCCAGCATGCTCTGCTTGCATTATGGCCCATACCCGCCTATCTTGGGGTTTCCGCGAGCAAGAACCCCTATATATAGGTGTTGAGCCAAAAAAACCCGAAAAGCTCAACTGACAGGTATTGCCCGGAAAACAGCGCGATATTACCCGACACGAAGGCGTTTCAGAGGCGGCCCGACTTATGCAAACAGGCAGTGAATCAGTAGAACAACAAAGCGTTGCAGCCACGCCGGCAGCGACCAGAGAAAATCCTAACCCCACTCGCCTGACCGCGACCGCACCCGGACAACTCCGTGTCATCAAGCGCAACGGCACGGTAGTCCCGTTTGAAGACAGCAAAATCACGGTCGCCATCACCAAGGCATTTTTGGCGGTGGAAGGCGGCACTGCCGCGGCGAGCAGCCGCATCCATCAAACCGTTGCGAACCTGACCGCTCAGGTCGTTGCCACCTTCAAGCGGCGCATGCCGTCAGGCGGAACGCTGCACATCGAAGATATTCAGGACCAGGTTGAGCTGGAGCTGATGCGCGGCGGGGAGCACAAGATCGCTCGGGACTACGTCATCTATCGCGAAGCAAGACGTCAAGAGCGCGATGCCCGCGTGGCGCTGTCCCCGGAATCTCAGGCGGCAGCCAAGGGTATCAATATCGTGCAGCCTGATGGCAGTCGGCAGCCGCTGGATATTGAACGCATCGGCACCATCGTGGCCGAGGCCTGTGCTGGCCTGCAGGACGTCAGTGAGTCGGCCATTATCGACGAGGCTTTGCGCAACCTCTATGACGGCGTGTCGGCGAGAGAGTGCAGCACCTCGCTGGTGATCACCGCGCGCACAATGATCGAGCAGGAACCCAACTACAGTTACGCCGCAGCGCGGTTGCTGCTCGATGACCTGCGCGCAGAGGGTTTGACCTTCCTCGGCGTGGCGGAGAGTGCCACGCAGGCAGAGATGGAAGCCTACTACCCGCAAGCGCTCAAAGCGTTTATTGCGCGCGGTATCGAACTCGAGTTACTGGCACCGAATTTGGCGGAGTTTGATCTCGATTTACTCGGGGAAGCGTTGCAGGCAGAGCGCGACCTCAAGTTTACCTATCTGGGTCTGCAAACACTCTACGATCGATACTTTATCCACAGTGACGAGGTTCGGTTTGAGCTACCCCAGATTTTCTTTATGCGGGTAGCCATGGGATTGGCCACTCGGGAAGACGATCGCAACGCTCGCGCTATCGAGTTCTACCGGCTCCTTTCGTCCTTCGATTACATGAGCTCTACGCCGACGCTGTTCAATTCAGGCACGTTACGGCCACAGCTCAGTTCCTGCTACCTGACCACCGTGCCGGATGATCTGTTTGGCATTTACGGCGCCATTCAGGACAACGCCATGCTGTCCAAATTTGCTGGCGGCCTGGGGAATGACTGGACCCCGGTCAGAGCCTTGGGCGCTTACATCAAAGGCACCAATGGCAAGAGTCAGGGCATTGTTCCCTTTTTGAAGGTCGTGAACGACACGGCTGTCGCCGTTAACCAGGGCGGCAAGCGCAAGGGGGCCGTGTGCGCCTACTTGGAGACTTGGCACTTGGACATCGAGGAATTCCTCGATCTACGCAAGAACACCGGTGATGACCGTCGCCGCACCCACGACATGAATACCGCAAACTGGATTCCAGACCTGTTCATGAAGCGCGTGTTCGAGGATGGCGAATGGACGCTGTTTTCCCCCAATGACGTCCCCGATTTGCACGACTTGTATGGCACTGCGTTTGAAGAACGCTACGAGCACTACGAGCAAATGGCCCGTAATGGCGAACTCAAACTGCACAAAACCCTGAAGGCACAAAACCTGTGGCGAAAGATGCTGGGGATGATCTTTGAGACGGGCCACCCCTGGATGACCTTCAAAGACCCGTGCAACCTGCGCTCACCTCAGCAGCATTGCGGGGTCGTGCACTCGTCGAACCTGTGTACCGAAATCACACTCAATACCAACTCAGAAGAAATCGCCGTCTGTAACCTAGGCTCGGTCAACCTGCCGCAACACATCGAGAACGGCGAACTTAATCTGGACAAACTGCGCAGCACCGTGCGCACCGCGATCCGCATGTTGGACAACGTGATCGACATCAACTACTACTCCGTGCCGCAAGCGGAAACCTCCAATTTCCGCCATCGCCCGATTGGTTTAGGCCTGATGGGCTTCCAGGACGCGCTCTACCGCATTGATGCGCCCTACGGATCTGATGAGGCCGTGACCTTCGCCGACAGATCCATGGAAGCCATCAGCTACTATGCCATTGAGGCCTCGAGCGAGCTGGCGAGTGAGCGTGGCACTTACTCGTCCTACGACGGCTCCCTCTGGAGCAGAGGCATTTTCCCGCTGGATTCGCTCGACATCCTGATCGAGCAACGCGGCGAGAAGTACATCGATGTCAATCGGGACAGGACCCTCGACTGGGACGCCCTCAAGGCAAAGGTTGCTGCGGCGGGTATGCGCAACTCAAACGTCATGGCGATTGCGCCCACCGCGACCATTGCCAATATCACCGGCGTATCGCAGTCCATCGAGCCCACGTATCAAAATCTGTACGTGAAATCGAATCTTTCTGGTGAGTTCACAGTTGTGAACCCCTATCTGGTCAATGACCTCAAAAGCCGTGATCTGTGGGACAAAGTGATGGTCAATGACCTGAAGTACTTTGACGGGAGCGTGCAAAAAATTGATCGTATCCCCGCGGACCTCAAAGCCAAATATGCAACTGCATTTGAAGTAGAACCACGGTGGCTTGTCGATAGCGCCAGCCGCCGACAAAAGTGGATCGATCAAGCCCAGTCACTCAACCTCTATATCAACAACGCTAGCGGTAAAAAACTCGACGTGACCTACCGTATGGCCTGGTACAGCGGTTTGAAAACGACTTACTACCTGCGGTCACTCGCTGCAACGGGCACCGAGAAGTCCACCGTGAGTACCGGGAACCTCAACGCCGTATCCAATGCGACAGAAGCACCACAGCCTGCGCCTGTGCCAAAAGCCTGTTCGCTGGATGATCCAGATTGTGAAGCCTGTCAATAAGGGCGAGCTGTAATAGGAGACAAAACACATGCTGACTTGGGAAGATTACAACCAGGACGAAACGACGGCATTGGCGCCTGAACCGGCGGTCGTTGCCGCCGCTGCAGCAGCGCAAAGCGTCATGGATGAAGTGGCGGAGCCTGCAGAGGAAACGCACTCAGCGGAGCCCACACCAGAAGCCATGCAAGCAGCAGAAGCCGCTATCGCCAACATGGACACCTCAGCAGCGGTTGAAGAGTTGGAGATGGGCGCGTCGCGTGTGTCGGTAGATGAAAAGGCAATGATTAACTGTCGCGCTGATCTCAATCAGCTGGTGCCGTTCAAGTACGACTGGGCGTGGCAGAAGTACCTTGACGGCTGCGCCAACCACTGGATGCCTCAAGAAATTAATATGACGGCAGACGTCGCGACTTGGAGGAGTAAAGAGGGCTTGAGTGAGGACGAGCGTCGTATCGTCATGCGTTCGCTGGGCTACTTTTCAACCGCTGACTCGCTGGTTGCCAACAATTTGGTGCTGGGAATCTATCGACTGGTAACTAATCCCGAATGTCGCCAGTATTTGCTTCGTCAAGCCTTCGAAGAAGCCATTCACACGCACGCCTACCAGTACTGCATCGAGTCACTGGGAATGGATGAAGGCGCAGTGTTCAATATGTATCGCGAGGTTCCCTCAGTCGCCAAGAAAGCGGCATGGTCTATCAGCCATACGCATATTCTTTCAGATCCGAACTTCAATACCGGCACGCTGGAAGCAGACCAGCAGTTACTGCGCAACCTGATCGGGTTCTACGCCGTGACCGAGGGTATTTTCTTCTACTGCGGATTTACCCAGATTCTATCGATGGGCCGACGCAACAAAATGACCGGGGTTGCGGAACAGTTCCAGTACATCTTGCGCGATGAGTCCATGCATCTGAATTTTGGCATCGATGTGATTAACCAGATCAAGCTCGAAAACCCCAGATTGTGGACGCCAGAATTCAAGGAAGAGGTAACGCAAATGATACTCGAGGGCACAGCTATCGAGATCGAATACGCGCGCGACACGATGCCCCGGGGCGTGCTCGGTATGAATGCGGCTATGATGGAAGAGTACCTGCACTTTATCGCCAACCGTAGACTCACCCAGTTAGGTCTGGCTGAGCAGTTCCCGGGGGCGCAGAACCCCTTCCCCTGGATGTCAGAAATCATGGATCTGCGTAAAGAGAAGAACTTCTTCGAAACGCGCGTCATTGAATACCAAACTGGCGGGGCCCTTAACTGGGACTAGTCACTTACCCTTATCTCAGGGCGCTTCGGCGCCCTTTTTTGTGTCTGACTCCCCACTTTTTTATCCCCCGAGAATTCGTTCTTCCGGCATGGGAGCGCTACACTCGTCTCTCACAAAAAAAGGAGCACGGCCATGTCACTTTGGGATCGCATTGACGCTGAGAGCAGACCCCCGCTAGAGGCATTATGGGAAGCGCTTCCCGGAGGCCTAAACGGCATCCCCGATATCGTCGCTCGCAGAGCCGCCATGTCGGCGTCGAGAGCCGCCGCACCAAAAGGTACCTTCCCTCAACTACAGATTACTGAGCATCAATACCCGGGGCCGGACGGGAGCTTGACCTTACGGCTTTACCGGCCCGAGACGGCGGCGGCGTTATCACCCGGGCTGATATATATCCATGGCGGCGGCATGATCATGGGAGACCTCGAGAGTCAGGACGAGAACATGCGAGAGGCAGCCACCGAGCTAAACATGCCGATTGCTTCTATCGACTACCGCAAGGCGCCCGAGCACCCATATCCTGCAGCCCCCGAGGATTGCTACGCCGGTGTCAGTTGGGTGTTTGCCAATACCGAAACGCTGGGCATGGACCCGACCAATATAGGTCTGATGGGCGCCTCTGCGGGTGGCGGTCTCGCACTCGCGACGGCGTTGATGCTGCGAGATCGTGGGGGCCCCGAGCTAGCCTACCTGTTACCCATTTATCCAATGATCGACGATAGACATGCCACGCCCTCCTCTCACGAGGTGGTTGATATCGGCATCTGGGATCGCGCAGGCTCGATAGAGGCTTGGGGCTGGTACTTGAGCGGTGCCGAGGCCGACGCCTACGCTGCACCCGCCCGTGCCGAGGATCTATCGAGGCTACCACCGAGTTATATTGATGTCGGAGATCTCGACTTGTTTCGCGATGAAGATATTACCCTTGCACAGCGGCTCTCTGCAGCCGGCGTCCCGGTGGAGTTTCATCTCTGGACAGGTGCATACCACGCTTCAGAGCTCTTCGCCCCGAAGGCGCGCCTCAGTCAGCAGATCTGGAACACCCGTTACCAAGCCATTAGACGTATGGCCGGGTTAGCCGAGTAAGCGCTCAGGTCCGGTTGAGGAGCGCAATAGGCCACGACCATCTGCTCCACTGCTAAAAAGACTGATAAAGTCAGACCAATAGAAAAGCTACGAGAGGAGACAAATAATGCAAAAAGGCCACTGCTTATGCGGCGATGTCCAATACGAGTTTGACGAAACCCAAGTCGGCTTCGGGTTGCACTGTCATTGCAAAGACTGCCAGAGAGTCACTGGCTCAGGCAAAGCAACTGTTATCTTGTTTCCTTTGGACGCGGTCTCAATTTCGGGTGAGTACAAGACCTTTGCTTCCTTGGGTTTTGAGGGCTCACATGTCAACCGCGGATTTTGTCCCAAGTGCGGTAGCCAGATGTTCACTTTTGTTGACGAACTACCGGGGCAGATCTTTATCAAGGCGGGTGGTATGGAGGACACCAGTTGGTTATCTGTAGAAACCACCTGCTGGACGAGCACGGCCCGGGACTGGCTCCCGGCAGATTGCGAGACTGCTTGTTTTGAGATGAATCCGGGGCTCTAACCAACCCAAGCCAAGGCCCCTGTCGCCCCACTTTGTAAATTTTAAGCCAGCGAAAACGCTCTAGCTACATAAAGGGCCTGGCAGACCTCCCTTCAACACGAAAAAAACAATCTGAATTGTTTGCATCTGCACTCCCAATATGCCAGCCTTGGGCGCAAAAACGTAGAAGCGGAAGTTACAGCAACCTAGCGTTAATCATAATTACTGAAATGTGGAGGTCCCATGAGAGTCATCTTGTCACGTAAATCCCCCATTGCCTTGGCAATCACCATCGCTACGACCGGAACTGTCGGTTCACTGAGCACCGCCCCCGGTGCACAAGCGCAGGAAAGTCTGATTGAGGAGGTCGTGGTAACCGCAAGAAAGCGGGAAGAATCACTGCAAAATGTTCCTGTTGCGGTTACCGCCTTGTCGCCCTCGCAGATCGAGCAAAGCGGCGTGCAAACCGTGATTGACGTTGCCAAACTCGTACCGAATGTCGAACTACATGCGGTAACTCAATCAGGGGCTTCATTGGGGGCTTCGATCCGAGGCATGGCATTTGATGACTTAGAAAAAAGCTACGAACCCACGGTAGGCGTGTCCATTGATGGCGTATTCATGGCCTCAAATTCTGGGGCTGTAGTCGATTTTTTTGATGTTGAAGCCATCGAAGTGCTCAGAGGGCCACAGGGTACTTTATATGGAAGAAATACAATCGCCGGTGTCATCAATATAAAACGCACAAAACCTACAGGAGAGCTTGGCGTTAAACTGGAGGGGACATTCGCTAAACATGACCGGCAAGACCTGAAGGGCATTGTCAATTTACCTTTGGGGGAAAAGGGTGGGGTCAAGCTTCACTGGCGTGATCTAGAAATGGATTCACATCTCTATAACGAGACAACAAATCAACGCCCCTACAACAGAGATTCACAGGTTTGGGGGGCAGCAATCCGCTACGACTTTACTGATAACTTTACCGCTACCTTGTCTTACGACGACTACGAACATTGGACACAGCCGCCGGATGTCGTGGCCACAGGCACTGGAGACGCTGTTTTCTGCGCGTTTTTCTCACTCGGTTGCAATGCGGATTCAGGCGCCCTGTCAGAGGCAGGCGGATACAGAACCTCTTACGCCTCTGAGCAGATATACAGCTATTTATGGGGCGAAAACCTCACGCTGAACGCTGAATACTCCGGAAGCAACTACGCCATAAAATATATATACGGCGAGATGGACTTTGAGGAGGAGGCATTTTTCAATTCATGGGGAGCGCCAACCCCCTTGTTCGAAGTACTCAGAGAACAAGAATACGAACAGAGCTCACACGAAATTCAGTATTTATCGGATTGGGATGGAGCCGTAAACATTGTAGCCGGACTCTACTACCTTGAGACCGAGTCCTACATTACGTCTGGCCCAAAAACCCAGTCACCCGCCGCTATGTTCACCACGACTCAGGATGCTGAAGCAACCGCCGTATTTGGCGAGGTCATCTGGGATCTTAATGACAACTGGACGCTGACTGCGGGTGCTCGGTGGACTAAAGAGGAGAAGGCGCTGGATAACAGAACCTTCGGATCCAATGAAGCACGCCGTGCAGACGCACCAATCGCCAACCGCTTAACACCTGACTACGACGACACAAACGTGACATACAGGTTCGTTATTCAACGTGACCTGAGTTTCGGCATGGTTTACGGGTCTTACGCTACCGGCTACCGCGCAGGCGGATTCAATGCTCGCGGAACCAACGATCCGACTGTAGGGCCTTATGAGTCAGAAGAAGTGGGAAGCTGGGAGTTGGGACTCCGAACACAGCCCACTGACCGTTCACAGTTCAACGTGACTGCATTTGTCGCAGAATATACGGATAAACAGCAATTTATTGTGACAGACGGTACTCAATGTGGTCTCGGAGCGACGTCCACATGTACATTCATAAGAAACGCAGCCGAAACCACAAATCAAGGAATTGAAATCGAGGCAGTATGGATGCCCACGGAACGTCTCACGATTCGCGGCACCTACGGTTATTTGGATGCAGAGTTCGACTCCTACGATTTTGACGGCACAGATATTTCCGATCGTGCTCAGGTCATCTATGCACCAGAAAACACTTTCAGCTTAATGGCGGACCACACGTCCACCGCTTTTGGAGGCTCATTAGTTCTTAGCGGCACATGGAGTTACAGAAGTGATATCTGGGGGGCCGCAGCTTATGAAAGCTATAACTATGACACTGGGCCCGACATCAATATAGAGTCCCACAATCAACTTGATCTCAGTGCAACATGGTTACGTGACTTGGGGGCTGGTCAACTAAAATTGCTCGTTTACGGAACAGATGTTTTAGACGGAGACGGTAGAGTGGCAAGGGCCTATGACGCGGGCGCATTCTCTTGGTCTGAACTGGTGCCCGGACGCCAGATTGGTCTAACCATTGGTTACGAGTTTTAGATCACTGACCTCTCAAAAAAGCCACCCTCGGGTGGCTTTTTTTTGCCTCTTGATCCACTCTGATCGCCAATAAGAACTCAGAAGCAGGGGAAATTTTATGATGCAATCTGTCGTGTTGGCGAGGCGGCCAGTAGGTAACCCTGTTGAGACGGATTTTGCGCTTCTTGACGCGCCACTGCCAGTGGTCGGTGAAGGGGGTTTCCTCACTCGCAACGATTTTATTTCCCTAGATGCCGGTTTTCGCAACTGGATGAACGAGGACTCGGGTGATGACGTGCTAGCCGCCATGGCGTTGAACGAACCGGTGATGGGTCTGGTGCTCGCCGAGGTGATTGACTCGAAACATCCAGATTACGCAGTTGGCGACAAGCTCATGGCGCGTTTCGCCTGGCAAACGCACAGCCTGAGTGATGGTAGCGATTTTATTGCGCGACTACCCTATGAACTGGAATTCAACCCCAGCGCCTACATGGGTGTACTCGGTGACACCGGGATGTCCGCCTACTTTGGCATCACCGATATCGCCAAACCTACCGCAGATGACTGCGTTTTAATCAGCGGAGCAGGCGGTGCAGTGGGCACCATTGCGGGCCAGATCGCCAAGCTTTTGGGTGCTCGCGTTGTAGGCATTGTCGGATCACAGAAAAAAGCCGACTGGATCTGCCAAACTTTGGGTTATGACGCTGCCGTATTACGATCTGGCGAAACACCGCTTGCGGAAGCCATCCAAGCGGTCTGCCCCGACGGTGTAGATGTATTTTTTGATAACGTCGGCGGGCAAACGCTGGAAGCCGCTATCACCAACATGAACCATCGGGGCCGCCTGGTGCTATGCGGTGCAATCTCGGGCTACGGCGTCACCCCTTATGGCCCTAGTAACCTCTTTGAGCTGATTACCAAAGAGCTGTCGGTCGAGGGTTTTATGACGCATTTTCGGCACGACCGCTATGATGAAGCGCGAGCGCAACTCTCTGCCTGGCTTCGCGAGGGTGTGATTCAATCTCCGGAGCATCGCCTCGTGGGCATCGAAAACGTCGGCAAAGCTTTTGCGGATCTATTTGCCGGGGAGAACTTCGGCAAAACCATCGTTGAATTATGAGGAGACTACTACCCGTCGCGTCCTGGTTGTCAGGCGCACCCGCCAAAACCCAATTGGTAAATTGTTCCTGAACTGACTTGGGCAAGGCTGGCTGGTGTAGCGGCATCCGGGATCCGCTGCCGCCAACCTCGCGATGGCTCCCCAGACCTTGTACATGAGGTAGCTGGACTGGGGCTCACCGGGATTCACTCGCTTCATCGATGGCAATCACATCGCATCACGCCCCACCAAGTCAGACCAAGCGGTATTCGGGGGTAAACGCCATACCCCCGGGCTCACCGCCTGTCATATGGCACACCGCACAACGTGCTACGAGCGTCGCATCAAATCCGGTACCGGCTGTAGCTGGTCGTCGAATATGCGCGCACTGGCATCGGTCATCGGGCCGCCACTAGTGTCCAGCACGCCAGGGGCCAGAATAATGGCGTAATAGGGGTCGCATAGTCCCACCGGTTCTGCCCAGCGTCGCCGTGTGCTGTAGTGATCTTACCCAGTGACAACGCAGCCCCCCCAGGCGCTCCACCCAACGCCCGGCAACGGGGAATCTTTTTAGGTCGATCCATATTTTCACCCAGTTTTCTGCACCGCAGAAATACCCGTCACATTCACAGGCCTGCTAGCTCACTCGGATCGGGATCGTATCGAGTCCCATGGTGGTGCCACCGTGGCCGACGACCGCAGCCTCGGAGACCAAAGACAGAGCGTTGACCCGCGCAAACAGCGCTTCCAGCACCACCCGCACCTCCATCTTGGCCACGTGCAACCCGATGCATTTGTGCGCGCCAGCGCCAAAGGCATGATGCTGATTACGCTCGCGCTTGCTGCGATCGGAATTAAATGTATCCGGGTCGGCAAAAACGCGATCGTCGCGATCGGTCACAAAGCTCGGCACGACGATATTGTCGCCGGCGCGAAACTGAACACCGTGAAATTCAGTATCGCGCTCGCAGATCCGATTGAGATTGATAAACGCGTGCATGCGGAGAAATTCGTCCACCGAGTCGGCAATTTTACTTGGGTCAGCTTTGAGCGAAGCAAATAACGCCTGGTCACGGGCGAGGTGGCGAACGATAAAGCTCAGCATCGTAGCGACCGTATCGATGCTCGCGAGAAACAGGAGATAGCAAATGGCGTGAACCTCCTCGAGAGAGAGTTTTTCGCCCTCTACCTCAACGTCGAGCAACATACTGACGATGTCATCTTTGGGCGACGCGACGTGTTGCTTGACGACTTCAAACAGGTAGCTACCGATGTTTTCGCCGCACTGGACACGCTCTTCCATGGTGGGCGCCCGGTAAAATCCGGTCTCCCAGGCGTAAAAATCGTCCAGTCGCTCGGGCTCCAACCCCAGTTGGTTAACAAAAAGCCCCATTGAGATCGGCTTGGCGACTTTCCACAAAAAATCAAATTCTCCCGTGGGGAGAACGTCATCCAGCACTTGGGCCGCCAATTTCTCAGCGCCGGTTTGCAGCCGCCCCACGGCTTCCGGCTCAAAAATAGGCAGTAGCAATCGGCGATACCGCCGATGCTCGGCCGCGGCACTCTCAAGCGGAATCAGCCGAGGGCGTTGCTCCATGTTGGCTGGGATCCCGATCGGAAAGGAGCCAAAGCGCTCCGCATTGCTGAGTATCTCTCGGCCCAGTTCATGAGAGGTGACCAACCAATGGCCGCCATTGTGGGGGGTATACACAATGTCGCGCGGATCTCGAACCAGTGCCTCCAGCAATCGCTGTTGTGGATCTTCCGCCAGACCGGTATCCGCTACGATATCAAAATCGCTCAGCAGCGCATCCGGCACATCTTTTAATTGCGTCGGCATCTCTTAATCCAACACCACCAGGCATTTTCCTCGCGAAACCCCATGCATCATGTCGCAAAATGCGCGGGGCGTTTGCTCAATACCTTCATAGAGTGCATCAAAACTTTTCAACTGCCCGTCCTCTAGCCGATGATAGAGATCAGCTCCGATTTCCGGAAAGGACTCGAAGTAATCAGAAAACATAAAGCCCTCCATGCGCGCGCGCTTGGTGATGAGCTCCCAGCTGTTGGTCAACGGCTGAATGGCGCCTTCATACTGAGAAATCGCGCCGCAAAGCACCAGGCGGGCCTTTTCGCGCAGCTGACCCATAGCGATATCCAAAGCCTCACCGCCGACATTGTCAAAGAAAATATCAATGCCCTCGGGGGCGGCTGTCCGCAGCGCGGCAGCCAAATCCGGCTGGGTCTCTCGGTCTATCACTGTGTCGTAGCCCACAGATTGCTCAAGCCAATCAGCTTTGGAACGACTGCTGGTCAGCCCAATGACGCGGCATCCCTCTGCCTTGGCGAGCTGCCCGACAACGGTCCCCACTGCGCCACCCGCCGCGCTGACCACGACCGTTTCTCCGGCCAACGGCTGGCCGATGTTGAAAAACCCGACCCACGCCGTCATTCCCGTGGGGCCGAGAACCCCCATGTATTGATAAAGGGGGATCTCCGGGGAAACCGTTAGCGGCGAGCATAGATCGCTGCCATCGAGAAGACTGCTCTCCTCCCAGGCGGTTCTGGCACTCACCAGCGTGCCCACCGGATAGTCCTCGTGCCGGGACTCCGTCACCTCTCCGAGAACGATGCTTTGGACCGGATCTCCAATCTGCATCCCGGTCAGATAATTATCCCCCGCACCAGCCGTCATCCACTGGCGAAAGCCCGCGTCGAGCGATATCACACGATTACGCGTTCTAAAATACCCCGCAGGGCACGGCGCATCGGGCACTTCGACTACCCCGAAATCCGCCTCCGTCACCGCGCCTTCAGGGTGTCTAACGAGCACAACAGCACGAGACATCAGACTGCCACCTCTATTATCCCGTCGACCAGACGGACTTCGAACGTGGGTAAGGGAACTCGCGTCAACTGGCCCATGGGGTTACCGTCGCGGAGATCAAATCGCACGCCGTGCAACGGACAAGAAATGAAGCAACCGCGGATGCGTCCCCCTTCGAGCTCGGCCTCCTGGTGGGTGCACCGATTTTCGACGGCATATAACTCGCCGGCGGCCCGGCAAACTAAAACACTGCGCCCATTCAGGGTCAAGGCGCGACTCTCGTTGTCTCCCAAATCGGCATCGGGAAAAGCAGGCTGGAACGCAGTCACAAACGGTGTCCTTTTGGCATGAAACGGACCGGCCAGAAACAACCGGAAGTCGGGATGGTAGCATCGGGGCCCGCCAGAAAAAAACCGTCTTGCTTGCTTATTTTAGGCACCATCGCTAGGCTTCCCCTTCATTCTTTCTCACTGCTGAGGTCAACATGAGCCACGGAAATAAACAGCAATGGATTCTGGCCAAGCGCCCGGAAGGCATACCAGATACCTCTGAGGTCGTCTTTCAAGAGGCGCCCATTCCCGAGACCGGACCGGGGATGCTGCTGGTGAAAAACCACTATATTTCTCTGGACCCCGCTATCCGCGGCTGGATGTCAGACATCCCAAATTACTTACCCCCCATCCCCATCGGTGACCCGGTTCGGGCGACCGTAGTGGGAGAAGTCCTGGAGAGTGGCGCCGATCACATCAAACCGGGCGACTATGTGTTTGGCCTTGGCGGCTGGGAAACGCATAGCACCATTCCAGTGGATTTCTGCACCCCCGTGCCCGCAGACAATACCTTTCCGCTGCACTACTACGTGAATATTCTCGGCGCGGTAGGGCTCACCCCCTACTTCGCTATTGCTGATGTAGGTGGCGCTCAGGCCGGACAAACCATGCTGATGAGTGCCGCCGCCGGGGCCGTTGGGTCTGTCGGTGGCCAAATTGCCAAGCTGATGGGACTCAAGGTGGTTGGCATTGCCGGGACCGATGAAAAATGTCGCTGGGTGGTCGACGAACTCGGTTTTGACGACTGCATCAACTACCGCACAGCAGGAGATATGGAGGCGGCAATCCGCGCCGCCTGCCCCGAAGGGGTCGACTTCTATTTTGATAACGTGGGGGGGGAGATTCTCGATGCCGCACTCATGAACATGAACAAGGACTCGACGCTACTGTTTTGCGGCACGATCAGCACCTACAACGCCACGGGGCCGGTGCCCGGGCCTTACAACTACTGGCAGATTCTCGCGCGCACCATCACGGTGAAGGGTTATCTCGTCAGCGACCATTACCACCGCATTGCAGAAGGTCAGGCAGCACTGAGTCAGTGGGTCAAGGCTGACCAACTCAAGTTCCGTGAGCATATCAACGAGGGCATCGAGAACTGCCTCGACACCTATAACCTGCTGTTCTCGGGAGGCAACGAGGGCAAGTTGATGCTGAAGCTCTAACCCTTACCGCGCGGCATTAGGCGTTATGCGACATACGGACCATAATGAGCCGGCGGGACTTTGATACAAAGGTAAAAAAAGGGCATCGACGATGCCCTTTTTTCTTTTGCACTCTTTTCAGCGCTCAAAGTTCCGGCTTGGGTGTTTCCTCGCCTCGGTTGGTATACCACTTCACGCAGCGATGGAAATACTGGTTGCCGCGTTCGTTACGACCGAACAGCACGCTTTTCATCAATCCGGTTTGGAGTCCTTTCTGCAGCTGCAAGCCGATGTTGTAGTCCTCGTCCTGTACTACATCGCGCAACCAATCAGCCATTTCCACTCGCGCCGTCACATCCTCGTCGTTCTCGGGAGGCGACGGGTGCAAAAAGTGCAATATGGTGGTGTTTTCCATCGGGCCCGGGCCGGGAATCATTTGTGCGATCTGGGTAATTTCCGGCGCGATAAAAATAGACACGTTGGGGAAAAAGAGCCGAATAAAATCGAAGCCTTTTGATTCGTGCTGCCATAAATCATCTCGATCCACCTCTTCCAGGCTGGTCACATTCTTGGCGGCGAACCCGACCAGTTGATGTGGACCATGGGCGTCGTACTCCATCACATTAGTGAAGGTTCTCGGTTCAATGGTCTCCGGATGAGCCGCCTTGAAGTGATAGCCTTCGAGGTAGCCGTCATAGGCGACTTTCCAGTTGGGTCCATAAATCGTCCGATTACCCACATAGGTCCACTGATCCATCCCCTTTTTGGCGACGTCATCCATCATGCCGCCGAGATACTCTCGGATATCGACGTCGCTGTCTGCATTGAGCACTGCAAAAATTAACCCGCCCTCTTCATGCGCGGGGAATTGCACCAGATCACGCGCTCCTTCACAGACCTCACCAAACTTCGGCGCGTCGGCAATCGCTCGCAGGGAGCCGTCAGACTTAAATGTCCAGCCATGATAAGGACAGCTGAACAGCTTCTGGTTGCCACAGGGAGCAGAAGCCAGCGTCATACCCCTGTGGGTACAGACGTTCATCAGCACCTTGGCGGTACCGTCTTTCTGCCGCGTGATCAACAGGGGGATACCCAGAATCTCAAGCGTCTTGAAATCACCGGGCTCGGGGATTTCCTGCGACACTCCGACCAGAATAGGGAGCGTTTTAAAAATGGTGTCCATTTCCTGCTGCCAAATCGCAGGATCGGTGTATTCCGTCGAGGGCACTTCCATCGTGTCGACCGCCCAGTCAGTCGTACCGTTTTGCACATGGTCCAATAACCGCGCACCCATGCGGCTGTATTGAATTTTTGTATCCACTGTCATCTTTGTGCTCTCCTGACTTGCTTGCTACTCGGGCATCACCAGATCACCCACGGAACTGACCTCATACCGGCGCACTTCCATATCCAAAATTTCGAGTGCCGCACACGCCTGCAAAAACGCGCCGACATGGGGCGTCTTCAGGTGGGCATCGAGATCGGTCTGCGACGCCCACTGCTCGCTCACCCACACCACACAAGGATCGGTAACATCCGTTGCTATACCATACCACTGACAACCCGCCTCTTGGCGCGTACTTGCGACCACAGCTTTCGCGGCCTCGGCATATTTTGGCGCGCTCTCCTCGCTCAACTGGATGCGAACAATAACGCTGACTGTGCTCATACGGCCCCCGCTCAGATTTCTCTTTTCTCTTACGTTGTTCTCTAAAGCAGAGTGCTAGCGCGCTTATCTCAGATTCGCAGCGCCCCACCACCGCCAAGCCAACCTAGGTTTCGGGACAGAAAAAGTCAAGCGTGCTTGCTTTTTTCTATGGGCGTACCTAACCTTGGGAGACCTCAATTTACCCAATGCATTTTCGCTGAGGCGATGCGCGCAGGAGACAGCAGTGGCCAATAGACTTCAGAACAAAGTCGCCCTCATCACCGGTGGCACCAATGGCATTGGGCGAGCTGCGGTTTATGGCTTCAGCGCAGAGGGTGCGAAGGTAGTCTTTACCGGTAATAACGCGACGGCGGGCGCCGAAATAGCGGAGCAAGCTGGCG
>VMBT01000188.1_pt1 | contig 41874 bp, 46 predicted proteins | sample 4404301 | NCBI WGS metagenome assembly VMBT01 (sample SAMN12238535, study PRJNA552566) | marine metagenome | isolation source: Coastal seawater | place: USA: coastal Georgia, Sapelo Island | collected 2008-08/2009-08
CTAATCTTACTGAAGAATAGAACTTAAGAGCATTACCACCAGTTGTTGTTTCAGGGCTACCAAACATCACACCAATCTTCATTCGTATTTGGTTAATAAATACAACTGTTGCTCCAGACCTTTGTATATTCCCTGTAATCTTTCTGAGAGCTTGAGACATTAATCTGGCTTGAAGGCCTACATGATGATCACCCATCTCACCTTCTATTTCAGCTCTTGGAACTAATGCTGCAACTGAATCAATGATAACTAAATCAACACTATTTGATCTAACCAACATGTCAGCTACTTCTAGAGCTTGTTCACCAGTATCTGGCTGTGATAATAATAATTCGTCGACATTTACACCTAGCTTTTCTGCATATTGAGGATCTAGTGCATGCTCTGCATCAATAAATGCACATGTTCCACCCTCTTTTTGACATTGAGCAATAATTTGAAGAGTTAGAGTAGTTTTACCAGAAGATTCTGGTCCATATATCTCAGTAACTCTACCTTTTGGTATGCCGCCTATACCTAATGCTATATCTAACCCTACTGAACCTGTTGAAATCGAAGGAATATCAAGATTTTCTCTATCCCCCATTCTCATAACGGTACCTTTACCGAAATGACTATCTATATCTGCAAGCGTATCTTTTAATGATTTTGAACCTGTATCTTTTGATTTAGCCATAATAACTCCTTACTGTATATTTATACAGTATAATAGTAATTAAGAAATTTACAACATAAAAGTATATTTTTTCTTTATTTTATCTTACAGTCACACTTTTATAATAAAGTATCAACATTAAATTATGGCATTTGTAGTAACTGAAACTTGTATAAAATGTAAATACACTGATTGTGTTGAAGTTTGTCCTGTAGATTGCTTTTATGAAGGCCCTGACTTTTTAGTTATTCACCCAGACGAATGCATTGATTGTGCTTTATGTGAACCAGAATGTCCGATTGACGCTATTCTCTCAGAAGATGAACTTCCAGATGATCAAATAGACTTTATTGAAATCAATGCGCGTCTTTCAGAAGTTTATGAAAATATAACTGAAGCAAAAGACCCTCTTCCTGAAGCTGAAAAATATGAAACTGTTAAAAATAAAAGAGACTTAATAGGCCTATAAAACAATTAGTTTGGAAAAATAAGAACTCCGCTTACAAAAATCAAAGCAGCAAAGAAAATCATTATATTTAATTTATATTTAGATAGTAGATGATTGATTATTTTTGGCATTAATAATAATGAAATCAAACAACCAATTGCAAAAGGCATAAGTATCTCTAGCTGCATGTTTGCTATGGAGCCAATAATGATTTCATAGACTCCAATTGATAATAAAATTGCGCTTCCAGAAATCCCTGGTAGTAAAAAAAATGAAAATGCTATAAATCCAACTAATACAAATACAATAAATGATGGGTTATTTGATACCAGACTAATGGTATTAAGCATTGCTGCAAAAATTGCTCCTGCTAGAAAATAAATTATCCAATTCATATTAAACTTAAATTCGTTTTTTAATCGAAAGGCTATTAAGAAAGATATTGAACACATCAAGAATGATAAGAATATTAAAAAACCATTCGTATACTCAGAATATAAAAATAAAATAAATTTTGAGGCAAATATTACGCTAATCGCCATAGCAATAAAAAAAGGAATTATTACATCAAGAAAAAAAACCTGATTTAATTTCTTAAAATTAAATGAAAAATTACTAATTTTTAAATTAGATAAAAATAAAATAAATTTTTCATATACTTTAAAAGCTATAGCAACAGTAGACCCAGATATACCTGGAAGAAGTTCAGCAAGACCAACAAAAAAACCTGCTATAAAAAATCTTAACCTTTCAGTCATGAATCATTTCCATCAACAGATGTTCCTGAGAGCATTGGTACAAAAGCAACCTCTTCAAATACGTCTTCTTTAATATCCTCTCCCTCTAACTTAGTTATGACGTGTAATTGTTGAGATTTAGAATTTCCAACCGGTATTACAATCTTAGAATTTATATTTAAGCAATCAATCAAATCTTGCGGGTACTGACGAGGTGCTGCTGCACATAAAACACCATCATATTTTAGTTTTTTGTCCCAATCCGTAAAACCATCACCATATTTAAACAAAACATTTTTGATTTTTAATTCGCTTAAATTTTCTCTTGCTTTTGTAACTAAGGGTTTGATTCTTTCTATTGCATGCACCTCTTCACAAAAATGTGACAAGACAGCTGACTGATATCCACATCCAGATCCAAGCTCTAATACTTTTTCAAAAATTTTCCCTCTAGATTTTGTATGTGATATAAGGTGCTCTGTCATTTTGGCAACTATATAAGGTTGAGAAATGGTTTGCTTATAACCAATTGTTAAGGATCTATTTTCATAAGCCCTAGATTGGAGAGCATTATCAACAAAAATATGACGAGGCACTTGTGACATTGCATCTAGAACTCTGAAATCTTTGATACCCATATCTAAAAGAGTTTCTATCATCTCTTCTCTAACTCTTCTAAATGTGAAGCCTGAACTATTCATTGAAGTGTGATTTAAGATTTTCTCTTAGCATCTCCTGATCAAGATCATAATCTAATACAGAAATTGAAATATACCCATCGTGAACGGCATTTGCATCAGTTAATGTTGATTCATTTACTGGTTCTCCAGAGAGGTTGTATCTATATCTTTTTGTATCTCCATCTGAGCTTATCTCAATGGGTCGTGATGGAACTCCTCTTTTTGCCAAAGATGTTACCCGTATTCCTTTACATTCATCCTCTGATATATCTGGAAAATTTACATTAAATACTTTGCCATGAAAATCTTCAGGTAAGTTTTTGACAGTATTAATAATCTCTAAAGTTCTATTAACTATAAAATCCATATTAACTGTTTCATAAGAAGCAACAGATAATGCTATTGGGGGATATTTAAGTTTTCTGCCACCTACTGCTGCACCTACGGTGCCAGAATAAATAACATCCGTTCCAATATTTGCTCCATGATTGATGCCAGAGACAACCATATCAAATTCAAAATCAACAATTCCCAGCAAACCAAAATAAGTACAATCCGCTGGTGTACCATCAACAGCATAAACTCTATCTTCTACTTTTCTAATTTCGGTTTCTTTTAAAAAAGAAATAGCTGCACTCATTCCACTGCAATTATTTTCAGGAGCTATAATCCATACATCATGTTCTTCTGATAATTTCTTAAAAAGATTTTGAATATTGGGAGCCTGATAACCATCATCATTTGTTAATAAGATTTTCATAAGATTTCTTTGAGGTTTACTAGTGATTGAACTGCTATAGCTTTATGCTCACCTATAATACCAATCTTTTCAGAAGTTGTAGCCTTTAAACCAATATTAGATTTTGAAATTTTTAAAATCTCAGACAAATTATCAATAATATTATTTCTATGAGGACTTATTTTAGGTGATTCACAAATTATAGTTGCATCAACATTGCAAATCTCAAGATTCATTTCATGAATTTTTTCTAAACAAAAATTAATTATCTCCTTGCTATCGAGCCCTTTATTGGAAGGATCTTTGTCTGAGAAGAATATACCTATATCTCCAAGGGCTGCAGCGCCTAGGATGGAGTCTGCAATTGAATGAAGGAGAACATCACCATCGGAGTGCGCTTCAATTGCATAATCGCATTGAAGCATATAGCCCCCTATAATAAAACCTGTTCCAGGTTTATAGGTATGTAAATCAAAGCCACTGCCAACTCTTGAGTTTAATTTTCTTAGAAGATTTAAATCATGATTATAGGTAATTTTAATATTTGAGGCTTTGCCTTCTAATTTTGATACATGATAACCCTGGGATTCCATTGCAAACGACTCATCTGGAACATCAATCTTTTGATCAATAAGATAAGCCAATGAGGACTTTAATTTATTAAATTTTGATATTTGGGGAGTTTGTACTAAGTAATAGTCTTGTTTATTTATAGTTTTATTAGATTTACTCTCCTTAATAGAATCGACAACTGGTTTGTAGAAAAAAGAGCAGTCTGATTTAGAGCTGGTTATCTTTTCATATATTGTGACTAAATCTTTAGCAGTTATGTTTGGTCTAGCTGCGTCATGAGTAATGACATAATCATAATTTTCATTAGTTTCGTTTAAAGCATTTAGTACTGATATGGCTCTAGTCTGACCGCCCTCAACTATTTCTACTTTCTCATTATCAAAAAAATTTTGTTCTTTAATAAAATTATCTGATTTTGAAACTGCAATTAGTATTTTTGATATAAATTCAGATTCTATAAAGGGTTTTATTGTTTTCTCTATAACGGACTGGCCATCTAGATACTCATATTGTTTTGGAATATCGCTCTGAAATCTTTCACCAATTCCTGCTGCTGGAATTATTGCTAATACTTTATCCGTCATCTTTAGATTCGTCTTCGTCCTTGAAAGATATAAACTCTTCATCAGGATATACTAAGTTCAATTTTTCTCTAGCAAAATTTTCTACATGTTCGTTTGACTTTTGTGCATTCTCAATTTCAAATTCTAAAATATCATTTTGTTTTTTTAGTTCATTGTTTTGTTCTTGTTGAAGATTATTTTCGCCAAGTATTTGAGTTTTCTTTTGATAAGAGTTTTCCCCAAAGAAAATACTGTTTAGCAGCATAATTATTAAAATAAGTAGGACTAAAGCTAAAGAATAAAATAGTCGATTCATTGACTTAGATTGATACTAGGAAACTCCTCTTCTATCCATAGCAATCGATTGTATTTTGCAACTCTATCAGATCTACACGGAGCTCCAGTTTTAATTTGACCTGCTCCAAGACCAACAGCTAAATCAGATATAGTCGTATCCTCAGTTTCTCCTGATCTATGAGAAATTATGGATTTATAGTTATTTTGATTAGCAATATTAATTGTTTCTATTGTTTCGGTAATAGAACCTATTTGATTAAATTTAATTAAAATTGAGTTAGCTAAATTATTTTCTATGCCTTCTTGGAAAATAGTCTTATTTGTTACAAACAAATCGTCTCCAACTAATTGACACTTGGAGCCAATTTTTTCGGTAAGAATTTTCCAGCCTTCTGAGTCATTTTCATCCATACCATCTTCGATAGAAATAATTGGGTATTTATCCACTAAACTTTCTAAATAATCAGAAAAAGATTCAGAGTCTAAGGATTTGCCTTCACCAGCTAAATTATAATTTTTACCGTCATAAAATTCACTTGCAGCACAATCCAGTGCAATAAAGACATCATCTCCTGGTATGAGACCGGAGATTTTTATTGCTTCAATAATTAATTTGATTGCCTCTTCATTAGATTGTAAATTTGGAGCAAAGCCACCTTCATCTCCCACTCCAGTCGATAATTTTTTTTGTTGCAATATTGATTTAAGATTCCAATATATTTCAGAAGACCATCTCATAACCTCTTTAAAAGTCTTTGCACCTTTTGGGATAATCATAAATTCTTGAATATCAATATTATTATCAGCATGCTCTCCGCCGTTAAGAATATTTAACATAGGCATAGGAAGGTTAGACTCAACATCTATTCCAGTGATATTTTTATATATCTCGGCAAAATGTTCATGCAATGAAATATTTTTATCTTTTGCTGCTGCATGAGAAACTGCTAATGAGACAGCTAGAATTGCATTAGCTCCAATATTTGACTTGTCACTAGTTCCATCTAACTCAATTAATTTCTGATCAATTAATTGTTGATCGTTTGGATCTAATTTTTCAAGAAGTGGGTTTATTAAGTCATTAATATTACTTACAGCTTTTTGAACTCCTTTACCCATGTACAAATTACCGCCATCTCTTAACTCTAATGCTTCCTTGGTTCCTGTTGATGCTCCGCTTGGTACTATTGCACTTGCTTTAATGCCATTATCAAGAATTACATTACAAGAAACTGTAGGAAGACCTCTTGAGTCTAAAACCTGAATAGCTTTTATTGATTGAATTGAAGCCATGCTTACTAAAAAATATCTAAAGTTTCTTGGCTTTTTACAAAAACATCTAGATCTTTAATTTGCTGTAAAAAAGGTTCCAGCATATCAAGACGAAGAGCACAAGGACCATCACATTTAGCTTTATCAGGATCTGGATGTGCTTCTAAAAATAGACCTGCTATTCCCTGAGAAATACCAGCTTTAGCCAAACTTAATAGATATTCCCTTCTTCCTCCAGCTGCATTACCAAGACCTCCGGGAAGTTGAAGTGAATGCGTAACATCAAAAATTGCTGGCTTACCAAGATTCTTGAGAATTTGAAAATTAAGAGTATCTACAACTAAATTGTTATATCCAAAAGAATTACCCCTCTCACAGAGTGTAATTTTACTATTACCAGCTGATTCACATTTTTCTATAATGTTTTTCATCTCGGGTGCTGACAAAAATTGTGGTTTTTTAAACTGCAAGATAGCATCTGTTTTTGCTGCAGCAACCACTAAGTCAGTTTGCCTTGCTAAAAAAGCTGGTATTTGAACAACTTCACATACTTCACTTACTGGCTTAGCTTGATCCGGTTCATGAATATCAGTAACTACAGGAACATTAAATTCTGTTGAAACTTCTTGAAGTAATTTAAGACCCTCATCCATGCCTGGACCTCTGAAAGAGGACACAGAACTTCTATTAGCCTTATCAAATGAACCTTTAAAAATATAATTAATCTCAAGCTTATCTGATATTAATTTAAATTTTTCTGCAACTTGCAATACTAAGTCTCGAGATTCAAGTACATTCATTCCTCCCATTAAAGTTAATGGCTGTGAATTTCCAATAGTAAAGTTTCTAAGTTTCAGATCATTCATAATTACTTATCTATTGTACTCTTAATGTAGCTATTGAAAATAGGATGTCCATCTCTTGGGTTAGATGTGAACTCAGGATGAAATTGACATGCTAAGAACCACTTGTGATCTGAGATTTCAATCATTTCAATTAACTTACCATCAACCGAAGTTCCAACTAAATTTAACCCAGAATTAGAAAACTGATCTACATATTTTGGATTAACTTCATACCTGTGCCTGTGTCTCTCAACAATTTCATGCTTTTTGTACATTTTAAATGCTTTTGAAGATTTCTTGAGTTTACATACCTGGCCACCTAACCTCATAGTGCCGCCTAGATCAGAATTTTTATCTCTTTGCTCTTTTTTACCAGAGATATCATTCCATTCTGTTATTAGTGCAATGATTGGATGCTTTGTTTTTGAATCAAATTCTGTGCTGTTGGCACCTTTTAATTTAAGAACATTTCTTGCATATTCAATCATTGCTACTTGCATTCCTAAGCAAATGCCTAAATATGGAATCTGATTCTCTCTTGCATATTTACATGCCAAAATCATACCCTCGATGCCTCTATCACCGAAACCACCAGGAACTAACACTGCATCAGTTTTTGACAAGACTTTTTTTACATTTTTTGGTGATAGGGTCTCTGCAAGGACGAAATTAATATTCACTTTGGTCTTATGTTTTATGCCAGCATGCTCTAAGGCTTCATTTATAGATTTATATGAATCTTGCAACTCAGTATATTTGCCAACAAAAGCTATATTAACTTCTTTTTGTGGGTTAAGACTTGCATTAACAACCCTTCTCCAATCTGATAGTTTAGGATCTTTAGATTTAATATTAAGTTTTTTAAGTATGATTTGATCTACTTTTTGTTTATTTAACAAAAGTGGTATTGAATAAACTGTATCTACATCATGCATTGAAATAACATTGTCTTGAGCAACAGAACAGAATAAAGCAATTTTCTTTTTCTCATCCTTGGGGAGTTCTTGTTCGGATCTGCAAATTAAACAGTCAGGACCAATGCCTAGTGAACGTAACTCTTTGACAGAATGTTGAGTTGGTTTTGTTTTAAGTTCTCCAGAAGCCTTAATGAATGGAACTAAAGTTAAGTGAACAAATGCCCAAGATGTTGATGGGAGCTCCAAGGCCATTTGTCTTATAGCTTCAACAAATGGTTGGCTTTCAATATCACCAACTGTCCCACCTATTTCAACAATAGCTATATCTTTTCCTTGTCCACCCTCTTTTATCCTTTTTTTAATTTCATTTGTTATATGAGGTATGACTTGAACAGTACCGCCTAAATAATTACCCTTTCTTTCGTTTCTGATGACTGTTTCATATACTTTTCCAGCAGTGAAATTATTTTTCTTAGATGCCTCAAATCTAACAAATCTTTCATAATGACCTAAGTCTAAATCAGTTTCAGTACCATCGTTTGTTACAAATACCTCACCATGCTGAAATGGACTCATTGTTCCAGGATCAACATTAATATATGGATCAACCTTAATAAGTGAGACCGATAGTCCCCTTGACTCAAGCAAAGCTCCTATAGAAGCTGCAGCAATACCCTTTCCGAGTGAAGAAACCACTCCTCCGGTTATGAAAATGTACTTAGTATTGGCCATCATTTAATTGAATCATGATGGGATAACAGAATAACAGAATACGCCTAAGAGTGAAATAAGCTTTATTAATATAATTAAAAAATTAGCTTATTTTTTTATAAACTCTTTCAACTCTGGATTTTATTCTAATCATTATGTCATATGAAATTAAACCATTAGCTGAGGCGAGATTATTGATTGAATGATTAGGTGAAAAAAACTCACACCAATCTCCCACATTACATTCTTTAATATCAGAGACGTCTATAGTTGTTACATCCATGCTAATCTTTCCAAAAACACTAGCATCTTGATTATTAACTTTTACAACTGTTCCATCTTTAATGTGCTGAGGCAAACCATCTGCATATCCAAGATAGACAGTAGCTACTTTCATTCTTTTTTCTGCAATGGCCCTTCCGTCATATCCGACCCTTTCTCCTATATTAAGTTCCTTAATATTTATTATTGGAGATTTAAGTGTAATAGCTGTTTTTAGTTCTTCATTTCCGATATATCCACCAAATATTCCAATTCCTACTCTTACCCAATCAAAACACTTGTCAGGAAAGTTTAAAACACAGCCGGTATTTGCAATACTTTTAGTTACTCCGGAGTGTAAATCTTTGTAAAGTCTCTCAAACCTCTCGAATTGCTCAGCATTTGAGGGATCATCTTTCTTATTGGATGCAGCTAAATGAGTCATAAGTGTAAAATTTATATCTTCAAGATAATCTTTATAAATCTCTAAAAATCTGTCTATTTCAAAACCCAGTCTGTTCATGCCGGTATTAACTTTTAACCATAAATTTTCAAAATTATTGTTTTTAATAATGATATTTAATTGGAATTCGTTATGAACTACTAAATCTAAATCATGCTTCTTAGCTAAAAGGTAATCCTCCTGAGAATATATCCCCTGCATGAGGACAATTTTTTTTTGTGAGATTTTTCTTAAATCAATTGCTTCATCAAGTCTTACTACTCCATATCCATCAACCAGATCATCGATATCAGATACTATATTATTAAGCATGTGACCGTAAGCATCAGATTTGATGACTGCTAAAAAATTTGAAGTATTTGAAGTTTTATTTTTTAATTTTTGAATATTGCTTCTTATGATAGATGGGTCTATTTCAAGAATGCTTTTTAATGTCGTCATTCAAAAGAGTCGTAATATCCATCGCTAGAAAAATTTTCAAAGCGCGTATATTCTTTTAGGAATGTTAAATTAACAGTTCCAATTGGTCCGTTTCTTTGTTTTCCAATAATAATTTCAGCTTTATTGCCTTGATCTGAATCTTCGTTATAAACCTCATCTCTATAAATAAACAAGATAACATCAGCATCCTGTTCAATAGCACCTGAATCACGAAGATCTGCCATAATTGGTCTTTTGTTAGGTCTTTGTTCTACCGCCCTATTAAGCTGAGAAAGTGCTATAACTGGAACATTGAGCTCTTTTGCTAATGATTTTAATGATCTAGATATTTCTGATATTTGATTCACTCTATTTTCTGTTGATGTTGGCAACTGCATTAACTGAAGGTAATCAACTACGATTAGTGATAATCCATTCTCCTCTTGCCTTGCAAGCCTTCTGGCTTTTGCACGAAGCTCCATTGGAGTTAGCAGAGAGCTATCATCAATCCACAATGGTAAATTCTTGAGTCTTTCACCTTCTGAAAGTAACAATTTTAGCTCGTTGTCCTTTAACATTCCTGAGCGAACATTTTGCTGATTTAGTTTGCTCATTCCTGATAGCATTCTAGTTGTTAAAGCTTCACCAGGCATTTCTAAACTGAATATTAAAACGGCACCATCATTATCTTTTTCAAGCAAAACATTTTCAGCTATATTCATAGCAAAAGATGTTTTACCCATACTTGGTCTTCCAGCAACCACTATAAGATCACCGTTTTGGATGCCCTGGAGTTTGGTATCAAGATCTTTAAACCCTGTAGAAGAGCCAATTAATCCCCCAGCTTTATTAGACATCTCATGAAGCCTATCCATTGTTGATGGAATTAATTCTTTCATCGATTGAAGGCTTTGATCATTTTGACTAGACTCATCATTCAATGCAAATATCATACTTTCAGCTTTGTCTAATAATGCATTGCCATCTTGTCCTTGAGGGTTGTTGATTAATTCAGAAATCTCAGAATTAGCTTTCATTAATTTTCTGGTAATAGATCTCTGTCTAATTATTTCAGCATACGCTTCAAGGTTAGCAGCAGATGGAGTTGAAGTGGCAAGTTCAATTAAATAGTCTTTTCCACCAACCTTATTAAGAGAATTTTTATTATCTAATTTTTCTGAAACTGTCAGAGGATCCAGAGGTTTGTTTTCTTCAATCAATTCAGACATTGATTGAAAGATAATTTGATGGTCTTTGCCATCAAAATCATTTTCTTTAATAACCTGTATTACTGTATCAAAACGATGTGTTTCGAGCATTAAACCACCAAGAACTGCTCTTTCAGCTTCTCTTGCTTGCTCGTTTTGATTTATAGATAAGTCAGACATTGGAATATGATTTTTACATCATATTTTAAAATATACAACTACTCAGCTAATACTTTTACAGTTACTTCTGCAGAAACCTCAGGATGAACAGCAATAGTTATTAAATGATCACCAATTTCTTTAATTGGTCCGTCTGGCAGCTGAACCTCACTTTTATCTATTTCGATATCGATATTTGTAAATGCTTCGGAAATCTCTCTTGTACCAACTGAACCATACAATGCTCCCTCTTCAGTTACAGGCACTGCAATTTCACAAGTCTTACCATTGATAGTCTCAGCTCTTGCTTCAGCTTTAGTAAGCATGTCAGCAGATGCTGCTGCTAGCTCATCTTTTCTTGCCTCTACCTCAGCAATATTTTTATCACTAGCAAATGCTGCTTTCTTCTGTGGAATTAAAAAGTTTCTTGCATAACCAGAATTGACTTCAACTATGTCACCAATTTCGCCTAATCTTTGTATTTTATCTAATAATATAATCTTCATAATCTTATTGGTGCATATCCGTGTATGGTAAAAGAGCTAAAAATCTAGCTATTTTAATCGATTTTGTAACTTTTCTTTGATTTGATGCTGATACACCTGTAACTCTTGCGGGTATTATCTTTCCTGTTTCAGTAATAAATTGTTTCAAGATATCAATATCTTTGTAATCAAATTTCTTAGGCAATTCATATTTACTCATTATCTTCACCTTCTTCTTGTTTAGCTTCTGATTTATCTTCGACATCCTCTTTTACTGGCTCAGGATCTTTCTTAACGTCTTCTTTATCTTTCTCAACTTCAGACGGTTCAGGTTTTTTGTTCTTTGATTCAACAAAGAGGCTTGAATCTTCTCCGTTGTGTTCTTTTACAACTAAAAATAAATGCCTAATGATGGATTCGTTATATTTAATTTTTGTTTCTATTTCTAATAATTTAGAAGGGTCACCTTCAAGGTTAAATAAAATATAGTGGCCTTTATTATGATTAGCTATTGAATATGCTAATTGTCTTCTTCCAATATCTTCTGTTTTCACAATATTAAAAGAATTATCTTTTAATAGCTTCTCAAAATCTTTTTTAAAGTTATCAACCTTAGAAGAAAGGTTGGGGTTAAGAACTATTACTGCTTCGTACTTTTTCATTTGCTACCTTATGGTTAAAGATTTGCTTCTTAATTGATGCAAACCAAGGAATGCGCATTCTAATGGAATTGATATGTAGAATCAATACTCGCTTTTAACTATCTTTAAAAGCTTGGAAAGCCAACTTTGATTTTGCTCAGCTATTAAATCATCATTTTTCTGCTTAAAACCATGATCAACCAATCCAATGGATGTTGCGTAGATTGGATTTTGCAAAATACTTTCCATTCCAGAGAATTTATTTGGAATACCTAGTCTTACAGATGTCTGAAAAATAGATTCTGCTAATTCAACTACACCTTCCATTTTCGATGTCCCGCCTGTGAAAACAATACCAGCAGAAATCTTATCCTCAAATCCGTTTCTCGTAATTTCTGCCTTAACAAGCTCAAATAACTCTGTATACCTAGGTTGAATAATATCTGCTAGAGAGCTTCTTGAGAGTTCTCTTGTTGGTCTTCCTCCTACACCAGGAACTTCAATACTTTCATCATCTTTTGTGAACTCAGCCACTGCACAACCGTGTTTTTGTTTTATATCCTCGGCCTGAGGTGTCGGAGTTCTCAACGCTTGCGCTATATCGCTAGTTACCTGGTCACCAGCAATAGGTATTACTCCAGTAAAAACTATTGAGCCAGAATTAAATATTGCTATGTCGGTAGTACCTCCACCAATGTCAACCAAACATACTCCCAAATCTTTTTCATCTTCAGAGAGAATAGAATGAGAACTTGCTAATTGCTCTAAAACAAAACCATCAACAGATAGGCCACAATTTCTTATACATTTTTCTATATTTTTTACTGCACTGTTAGCACATGTAACCAAGTGAACCTTTGCTTCAAGCCTCACCCCAGCCATTCCAAGCGGGTCCAAGCTAACTTCTTGACCATCAATCACGTACTCTTGAGGAAGGACATGCAAAACATTTTGATCAGATGGAATTGATACTGCCTGAGCAGAATCAATAACTCTGTCAATATCATAAGGTGTAACTTCTTTATCTTTAATGCCTACAGCACCTTGAGAATTAAGACTTTTAATGTGACTGCCAGCAATGCCTACATATACAGATCGGATCTTATCCTCAATCATCGATTGAGCTTGTTCTACGGCCTTTTTAATTGCATCAGTAGTAGCATCAATATTTACAACCACTCCTTTTTTTAAGCCGCTTGATGGGTATGCACCGAGTGAGATTATTTCTAGTTTTTGAGCTTCATTATATTTACCTACAATACAAACTACTTTGGAAGTACCTATATCTAAGCCAACAACTATATTAGAATTTTTACCATTATTTGCCATAATCTAAAGCAACTCCATCCTTATACCTTAAATCTATCATACTAGGAATTTTTCTATTTTCGTACAAGTAATTTAAGGTATCTTTTAATGAATTAAATTTATTATTTGAAAGTTTATTGCCAATCATTATGACATGTAAATTCGTTTGAATCTGCCATCCTGAAATATGTGAATAGGTAATTTTTACTATATTAGTATTATCAAAATTATTCACTTTAAAAAAATTAATAATATTAAGCGGCTCTTTCAAATCTTCTATGGGTCCATTTACAGAAATCAAATTAAGAAAAGTTTTATCAAATTTAAACTTTTTTAAATTGGTATCTACAAAAAATTCATTATTTAATATAAATATTGGTGTTCTTGTTTTTATATTTAATTTTGCAGAATTACTAAATGGTTTAACATTTAGAAAGTACTCATCTATCCAGTCCTGCTCCTCAAGTAAATCTTTAATATCATTCTTTGTCTTTAATTCACCTAATTTTTCAATGAATATTTTTTGAGACTTTAAATATATTTCTGAATCTAGCGAAATATCAATATTTAAACCTTTTGAAAAAACTGATCCAGTAAAACAGAATACTATTAAGGCGTAAAAGGTTTTTTTAAAGTTTTGCATTAATAATATTTTGAACTACTTCCTCGTATTCTAATCCAAGAAAGCTTCCTGATTTTGGAACACAACTGTGTGATGTCATTCCTGGAACGGTATTAATTTCAAGAACATGAAATTGACCTGTGATGTCTTGGAGAATATCAATCCGTGCCCATCCTCTGCAGTTCAGAGCATTATATGCATTTGAAGCAACCACATTTATTGCTGAGTGTTCCTCAGAAGTAAGATTAGCTTCAATAAGCCCTGTATTATTTGAGATATATTTTGCATCATAATCATAAAACTCATTCTCAGTTACTATTTCTATTACCGGCATACATTCATCATTGATAATTGTCACAGTAAACTCTTTTCCATCTATGCAGTTTTCCATTAAAAATGGTCTATCTATATTGTTTGCATTATTAAGAGCAACCATAAAATCTTTATCGTCTTTTATCTTAAAAATATCAACGCTTGAGCCTTCTTGACTTGGTTTTAAAAAATAGTTTTTATTTTGAAAATCTTTGAAAGTTTCATTTAAAAATGGTTTTAAAGTCTCATAATATTTCCATGATGGAGTCATAACATTATGAGCTTTTAAAATTGTTTTACATGTATTTTTATCCCATGTATTTCTGCAAGCTTCTGGCCCTGATCCGGTATAAGGTATAGATAGATCATCAAATTTTTCTTGGAGATTACCTCCTTCACCCTCAAACCCATGCAATGCTATAAAAATAAGATCATACGTTTTAAAAATATTGAAATCACTAATAGTTTTAAAATCTACAATAGTTGTTTCATATCCTAATTTTTTTAGGGCATCATAGACCCCCTTGCCACTTTGCAAAGATATTTCTCTTTCTGATGACGAGCCGCCACATATGACAATAATTTTTTTTATTTCTTCCATGTTTCTTTTATTAATTCGCATACGCTTGAAACACTGCCTGCACCCTGGGTAATAAGAACATCGAAACTATTTTCTTTTGATTCAATAAGTTTAATTACATCATTATGTTTTTTGATATACGAAACATCTTTATGTCCTTTTTGCTTAAGTGTTTCAACAATGGTTCTTGAATCAATACCTCTGATAGGATTTTCACTTGCAGCATAAATATCCAGCATTATCAATGAATCAACTTTTTTAAGAACTTGAATAAAATCATCAAACAATTGTGCTGTTCTAGAAAATCGATGAGGTTGAAATATCATACAAATCTTTTTTCTAGGAAATTCTTCTTTGCATGCTTTTATATTAGATAAAATTTCTATTGGATGATGACCATAATCATCTATTAGAATTTTATTATTCGAATTAATTTTAATATCTGCCTTCTCATACCTTCTGCCAACTCCTGTAAATTCTTTAATGCCTTTTTTTATTGCATTTATAGGTAGGCCTTCTTCTATACATACAGCTATAGAAGCTGTAGCGTTATAAATATTATGAAAACCAGGCTGCCTGATGCAAAAGGCATATTTTTTACTTCTTTGATTATCCATAATCTCAAAGGTCTGAAATCCGTTTTTATAACCAGAATTTAAAATTTGAAAATCTACATTTTTTGATTTTCCAAAAGTAATCTGTTTTCTTGAAATTCTTTTTGTAATTTTTTTTATATTTTTATCATCTCCATTAACTATCAGATATCCATAAAAAGGCACATTCTCTGAAAATTGAATAAATGAATCTAAAAGGTTTTCAAAATTATTGTCATAGTGAGTCAAATGATCATCATCTATATTGGTTAATATCGCTACATCTGGGTTTAAATGAGTAAAAGATCCATCACTTTCATCTGCTTCTGCAATTAAATAATTACCCATACCTAAATCAGAGTTTTCATCGGTGCTTAAAACTTTTCCTCCAACTACATATGTTGGGCTTAGTTCAGCAGTATTAAAAATTTTTGCAATCATGCTTGTTGTAGTTGTTTTACCATGACTTCCAGCGATGGCTATGCTCTCATAACCTCTCATAATGCTACCAAGCATTTCAGCACGAGGAATTATTGTTATACCATTCTTTATGCCTTCAAGAATTTCTGGATTTTTATTATCAATAGCAGTTGAGACTACTATTAAGTTCGCTTTTTTGATGTTTGTTTTGTCATGACCTATAAAGACTTTTGCGCCCTCTTTCTTAATTTTTTTTAGCTCATATGTATCATTAATGTCAGACCCAGATACTTTGTAGCCCTTTTTAAGAAGCAATCTTGCTATACCTATCATTCCGGCACCGCCTATGCCTACAAAATGTATATGTTTTATTTTTTTAAAAAAATTCATTTCATTTGCTCAAGGTATTCGATAACTTTGCCTGCGATAATAGAAGCTGACTCAAGATGGTTTTTATTTCTGTGTAATTTCCATGTATTGTATGTTTTTTGATTAACAATTGTTGATATCTTTTTTTTAAGGGCATCTAAACCATCTTTTTCTTCATGTATAAGCCCCATATTTAAGTCCTCAATATGTTTTGCATTATAAAGTTGATGATTATCAATAGCAGACGGTAACGGTATCATAAGCAGGCCTTTGGATAATGAGGTAACCTCAGAAACAGATAAGGCTCCAGCTCTAGAAATAACAAAATCAGACCAGCTTATTAATGATTCAGGGTTTTCATAAAACTCTTTGACTTCAGCCTCAATATTAAATTTTTTATAAAAGTCCTTTAAGTCTTTATCCTTTCCTTTACCAGATTGATGCTTAACCAATATTTTTTTACTTAGACCTTCAAATGCCATTGGGATATTGGTATTTATATACTCTGAACCCTGACTGCCACCAGTTATGTATATCTTTGTAATCTCAGAATAATCTTCCTTTGGAACTTCTGTACGAAATTCTTCTCTAATGGGGTTGCCGGTAATGCATGTATTTTTGAAAGTTTCTTTTAATTTAAAAGCGCTAAAAATAATCTTTGAAAACTTTCCAAGCAGCTTATTAGCTGAGCCCAAGACAGCATTTTGTTCATGGATAAATATTGGTTTTCTAGATATATAGAATGCAATACCAACTGGAACTGTAATAAAGCCGCCAAACCCAATCATAGCATCGACTTTTTCATTTCTAATAATTTTTAAAATTTTAAAAATACTTATTGGTATAAGTAGCAAAGATTTAATTTTTTCGAAAAAATTTTTACCACGGAATCCCTCCATCGATATGAAGTGGTAACGAAAACTTGTTTTTTTTAATGCATTGACCTCAATTGGAGCGCCCGAACCAATGAAAACAATATCATGACCATTGTGTTTTAATTCATTGCCAACAGCTATTGCAGGAAAAATATGTCCGCCTGTTTTTGCTGCAGATACTAGAATTTTCATACGATTATATTAATTTGTTTTCATTATTTATTCTTATAACTATTGCTATAAGGGACATCATAATAATAATACTAGTTCCACCGTAACTAATAAATGGAAGCGTAAGTCCTTTAGTTGGAAGCAAACCAATATTCACTGCCATATTAAATAGAGCTTGAACTGCTATTAAAACCATAATTCCAAAAGAAACATACCCTTGAAATAGCCTGTCTTTACTAAGAGAATCAAGGGCTACTCTAAGAATACCAATAAACAAAACAACAAACAGTGCAATCAAAACCAATCCACCAACTATTCCAAGCTCTTCAACAAGAATTGCAAAAATAAAATCTGTATGAGCTTCCGGTAAAAAAAAGTTCTTTTGAAAACTATTACCAATACCTAAGCCAAACCACCCTCCTTGACCAATGCTTATTAATGAATTTGAAAGTTGCCATCCAGCATTTCTTACAACATCCTCTGCAAAAGGATCAGTGAAAGCAAGAACTCTAGCCAGTCTCATAGGTGAGCTTGAAATCGCTAAATATCCCAATAATGATATTAAAATTGATAATAAGCTGAACTGAAAAAAAGATATTCCTGCATAAAATAATATTGCAACAACAAGCAAGCATATTATTGCTGTAGACCCAAGATCAGGCTGACCCATTATTAATAATGAAATAATAAAAAGAAGAAACAAAGGTTTAAGAAAACTTCTTAGAGTATTAATTTCAGACATTCTTCTAACCGAATAACCAGAAATATATAAAATTAAGCTAAATTTACAAACTTCTGACGGCTGAATGTTTATTGGTCCTAATCTTATCCATCTAATGCTCCCATTTACTGAAGTACCTATATCTGGAATAAATAAAGCAATTAACAAAAGAATACTTATAAGCATAAACACCCAATCAGCTTTAAATAAAAAATCAGAGGGCAGCAGCAAAAAAATACTCATTGCAAGCAACCCAGCTGAAATGAATATGAGCTGTCTGCTAGCAAAATAAAATGGGTCTCCTGTCATCTCATCAGCAACATAAATACTAGATGAAGCAACCATAATAAACCCAAGGCTCATTAAGCTTATAAATGAAAATAAAATTAAAAAATTGTTTGTTCTATTCATCTTGGTTTAAACAAGAATTGAAGTGCTCTCCCCTAATCTCAAAATTCTTATAATCCTTACCACTTGGATATCCAGGTGAAAATAAAATATTCTTTTTATTTGAATCTTTTAGATATGAAATAATATCTTCAAGTGTATTAAATAATTTTTTGTTATTGTTATCTAAACATGCATCAATTTCTTTTTTGTGCTTCCCATAAACTAAAATTTCTTCAGGTCCATTTATCTTAAGAGATTTATGATTTTCCTTTGCTGGATCACCACAAACAATTAATACAAAATTTTTCAAACCAAAAAACTTTATAGCATTTTCAAGAGCAAAGAAGAGCGAGTTAGAGTTGGTTGATTTTGAGTCATTAATGATCGATGGAGTAATTTTTTCAAACCTATAAGGAAGGTTTTTTAGATCTAATTTTTTTGATTCTTTTCCTGTTATCCACCTGAAGAGTTCGTATGGATTATTTTCATTTGAGAAATTTTTTGAAGATTGTATCTTTTCTTTAGCACTTTTGTAGGCTTCAAAAGACCCGTGATAATCTAAATGATCTGGTGCTATATTTAAAAGGATCCCATAATCTAAATCATTAAAATTCATCTTATCTAATTGAAAACTGGATAACTCTATAATTGAATATGTTTTATTATTATTAATCACGTCTAGCATTGGATTACCGATATTACCAACAAGATTAACTGTATCTATTTCTCTAATAAGTTGTTCTAAGTGGAAACAAGTTGTGCTTTTTCTATTTGTTCCTGTGATGCCTATTTTTATTGAGTTATCTTCCTTAAAAAAAATATCAAGATCCGTAATAACCTCAGCGTATTGTTTAAGTGATTCATATAAATCTTTTGGGATTCCAGGACTGCAAAATATAGTTTGATAATCAGAGAGGTTATTCTTTTTATTATGCTGATCTATATTTTCATCAAAAATATCAAAAGGAATATTTCTATTAGTTAAATATCTTTCGAAAGATTTTCCGGTAACCCCATAACCATATATTAAAGATTTCATTCCTTAAATTTATCGAAGTTTTAATGTAGCTAATGCTATTAAAATTAGAACTAATGTAACTATCCAAAACCTAACAATGATTTTAGGCTCTGGCCAGCCTTTTAATTCATAATGATGGTGGATAGGTGCCATTAAAAATACTCTTTTTCCTCGAGTCTTATAGGAAATAACCTGAATTGCAACACTTAAGGTTTCTATTACAAATACACCCGCCATGATTGCAAAAACTAGCTCATGTCTTAAAATCACCGCCAGTATTCCTAATATTGCTCCTAAAGTTAGTGAACCAATATCTCCCATAAAAATTTGAGCAGGATACGTGTTATACCAGAGAAAACCAATACCAGAACCAATAAGTGCTCCACAAAAAACTATTAACTCTCCTGATAATTTTAGGTGAGGTAAATACAAATAATCAGCAATAATTTGGTTACCCATACTATAAGCGATAAGTCCGAGAGCTCCCGCAATAAGAACAGATGGCAATATAGCAAGGCCATCAAGACCATCAGTTAAATTTACAGCATTAGATGATCCAATTAAAACAAACATTCCAGTTGATATGAATACAAAGGCGCTCATAGGAATTATTAGATCTTTAAAGAATGGAACAATAAATGAAGTTTCAGCAATCAATTCAGCAGAATGATATAAATAATACATAGCTATAAATGATGCAATAATTTGTAAAAATATTTTCTGTTTAGAATTAAGTCCGTCTGAACTTTTATTTTTTATTTTTAAATAGTCATCAAAGAATCCAATTAAAGCAAAGGCGATAGTTGTAAAAAGAACAACCCAAATATATCTGTTGCCTAGGTCGGCCCATAGTAACGTGGAAATCACTAAGGACGATAAAATTAAAAGTCCTCCCATAGTAGGTGTTCCTGATTTTTTATAATGAGATTCTGGTCCATCAACTCTAACATGTTGCTCAAACTGCATAGACTTGAGAGACTTTATTATTATTGGGCCTAATAAAATAGATATTAATAATCCAGTTACTGTACCGCCCAAAGTTCTTACAGTTAAATAACGTAAAACATCAAAACCTGGATCTATGTCTACAAGAATAGTGCCTAAATATTCAAACATTTATAAATCTCTCCATTTTTATTCCCCTAGAGCCTTTAATCAGAACTATGTCTCCACTTTTAATGTTTTCTTTAATAAATTTTTTAAGATCATTTTCATTATTAAAAAATAATCCATTTTTGCCATATCCAGATACAGCATATTTTGTTAATTCTCCAAAACCAAGAAAAACATCTACTTTTTTTCTTTTTGCATACTGTCCAACATCAGCATGCATCTTTTTTCTGTATCTTCCTAATTCAAGCATGTCACCCATAATGAAAACTTTTCGCTTATTAGAATTTGATAAGAAATCAATAGCTTTTTTTACAGATTCTGGATTCGCATTGTAAGTATCATCAATTAGTAAAGATCCTCTTATCCATTTCTGTTGCTTTTGTCTTACTTGAGTGTTCTTTTCTAATCTTTGATTAAATAATTTTGGTGAATTTTCAATTAAATATGATACGGCAAATGCTGCAAGAATATTTTTAATGTTATGAACTCCTGACAATGAAGTTTTGATTTTATGATCTATATTATATTTATCTGAAATAATATTAAATTCTTGTTTTTTTATTGAGGATTTTATATTTATTGCATAAAAATCAGCATTTTTTTCAGTGCCAAATGTAATTAATTCTTTTCCTCTAATTATTTTTTTCCAGAATTTTAGGTGTTCTTTGTTTTCATTTGGAACTACTAAGTAACCGCCATTTTTTATGTTTGAGACTAACTCAGATTTAACTTTTAAGACTCCTTTTATATTTTTAAGTTTTTCTAAATGAGAATTGCCAATATTTGTAATTACTCCAATATTTGGTTTTAGAATTGAACTTAAATATTTTATGTCTCCAGGTTTAGCTGCACCCATCTCAATTACTAAATTTTTTGAGTTTTGTTTTGCATTAAAAATACTTAAGGGCATTCCAATTTCATTATTATAATTATTTAAAGTCGATGAGCTTTTTGATAAAACATTTGCAATAATTTTAGTTGTGGTAGTTTTTCCGTTGCTTCCTGTTATGCCTACAACATTTCCATCAAAAGATTTAAGAATATTGCTTGTAATCTTTTTAAGAGCAGAAATGGAATTATTGACATAGATTATGTTTTTATTCTTAGAAGTTTTATATTTCTTACTGTCAGTTATTACAAGGCATGCTCCTTTGTGAATTGCTTCATCAACATAATCATTACCATTAAAATTTTCTCCGTTTATAGCAATAAATAGTGAGTCTTTTTTGATAGTTCTAGAATCAATAGAAATATCTTTTATCTGAATATTCTTTTTGATGGGAGTATCTAAATATTTAGATAAGTCATTTGAGTTAGTTATAAATTTCATTGACTACCTCATGATCGCTAAAAAATAGTATCTGACCATCTTTTTCTTGTGTCTCTTCATGCCCTTTACCCAAAATAACCAAACAGTCATCTTTTTTAATTAAATTTGTTCCATGAATAATAGCTGCTTTTCTATCTTCAATTACATCAATTTTGCTTTTACTATTATTGCTTGCAGTGGCATCAGATAAAATTTCACTAAACTCTTCATTTCTTGAGTTGTCAGATGTAAATATTACCTTATCAGCATATTTCAAAGCAGCATTAAGCATTAATGGTCTCTTTGATCTATCTCTATTACCTCCACAACCAAAAACGACAACCAAATTATCAAAAAAATCTTGCAATGACGATAGAAATAAAAGAAACCCTTCTGGATTATGCGCGTAATCAATAATTATATTTGCAGGAATATCTTTTATAAAATCGCTCCTGCCTTTAGGAAGTTTTAGAAAGTCCAATTTATTGATCTTATTTTTATCAAAGTTTGATAAACCAGCAGAACAAATAGCAAAAATTAAGTTAGCTATATTGAACTTTGGAAAAATAGATGTCTCAAATTGATATATTGAATCACCTTTTTCATTCTTCTGGATTATTTTGAATAATGATTTTTTGAAAGAACATTCAAGAATTTCGTAATATAGATCAGTAGAGGGGTTATTAGAAACTTTTGTTAGCGAGCTATCTTCAATGAATATATTAGGGTTCTCATTTAAAATTTTTTGGTTGATAAATTTACTTTCAGATTCAGTACTAAAAATTTTTAATTTACTTTGTGCATAGTTTTCAATGTTTTTATGATAATCAAGATGATCAGATCCAATATTTAATATAGATGAAGATTTAAAATACTTGATATTCTCTAATCTATTTTGATCCAATGCATGTGAGGATATTTCAATACAAACTGCGATATTATTTTTGATTTTATAAAAATTAAATATTTCAAATAATTCAAAAATATCAGGCGTTGTTTTTTTTGATATAGATTGATCTAATGGATTGGTATTATATTGAGTTCCGATAGTACCTATATATATCGAGCTAAAACCTTTTTTTGTGAGTAGTTGGTGACATAAATATGCTGATGTTGTTTTGCCATTTGTTCCTGTAAATGCATAGTAATTATGATTATTGAAATTATTAATTTTATAGAAAGCTTCTAGAACTCTAAAAATTTTTTCACCACCACTAGATTGAAGATCTTTTACATAAATAATATTTTCATTTGATGAATAAAAATTTTTATCGTTATGAATAGCTAATTTTGCTCCTTTTTCAAAAGCTTCATCTATATATTTGCTTCCATGATTTTGTGTCCCTTTTAAAGCAAAAAAAATAGAGCCCTCTTTTACTTTGTCAGTTGTGTTTGTAATACTCGAAATTTCTATTTCATTAGGAAATTGAATGCCGAGTATTTGTGCTAATTTATTCATCCTCTAAATAACCTAAATAATTTAAAGAGCTTTCAGCAATTTCTGCAAATAGAGGTGCGGCAATCATGCCACCTGAATATGCGTTTAGTCCAGGATCCTCAATTGATACAAATATTGTTAATGATTTCTCTGATATAGGAGCAATACCAACAAAAGAAGCGCGATACAGATCTTCAGCATAACCTGATCCTGATCTAATCCTATGCACAGTTCCAGTTTTTCCACCCTGCGTAAATCCATCTATATTTGCTTTCTTACCAGTACCAAACTCTACAACTTTTTGTAATGCGTCTAATGTGTGATCGGCTGATTCTTTTGAGATAACTCTCATATGTGTTACCTCGTCATTTATAAGTAGTTTGAAATCTTTGCGAATTCCCTTATTTGCAAAAGTTGAATAAGCAGATGCAATTTGATATGGGCTTACTGTAAAGCCATACCCATAGCCCATACTGGCGAGCTCCCTATCAGAAACCTCTTCTTTACTATTAATTAAACCAAAAGCTGCCGAAGGGAAGTTGATTGATATTGGTTTACTAAAACCAAAATTATAGTAATTAGCCTTTAAAGCATCGTATCCTAATCCTAATGCAATTTTGGATGCTCCAACTTGGCTTGAATGAGCAATAATTTCTTTAGGAGTTAACTGAACATAATTTTTTGTGTCAGAAATAATCTTCTCACCTAATTGCAAACGTCTTGGTAACTCTATTAATTCATCAGGATTGATAACACCCTCATCTACAGCCTTCGAAAAAACTATAGGCTTTATAACAGATCCTAGCTCATATGCATCAACAAGAGCCCTGTTCTTTTGAATTGATCTGTTTGGATTGTTGGGGTTATAAGAAGGATAGCTCGCTATTGCTAATATTTCTCCGCTTAAATTATCAAATACTAACACTGTTCCTGATTTAGCTTTATTTTTTACTATAGCCTCAACTAAATATTTATAAGAATAAAACTGAATAGTTGAATCAATAGTTAAGACTATATCTTGACCTTTAATTGATTTTTCAATCTCAATAGGTTTCGAAATAATTTCTTGTTTTGCATTTTTATAAAACTTTTGTTTTCCACTCTTTCCTGAAAGCATAGAATCATAACTTTTTTCTAGTCCCTCTTGCGCTCTATCCTTTCCATAAAAACCAACAAGTGGAGCAATCTGTTCACCTAGAGGGTAATGTCTGCTGTGACGTATTTCTATCTCTAATTCATTAAAATTAAGATCTGCAATAATTGACTGCTCTTCAGCAGTTAAACCTTTTTTGAGAAGAGTTTTCCTTTTAAAAGGCTCAGTAATAGAAATACCTTCATCTATCTCCATAAGGTCTTTAAGCTTCAGAAATTTATCAATATTTAAACCCTTTAAAGCATATAAATCATAATTAATAATAGAAACTGCTAACGGAAACTTATTTCTGTCATATATCCCTCCTCTTACGGGATTAATTTCTCTATACTTGATATATCTTTTTTTTCCTTCATTTTGCAGAAAAAGGCTGTCTTCGATTTGAACTAATATAATCTTATAAACAACAGCAAAGATTGCTCCAACAAGACAAAAGCATGTAACGAATAGTCTCCAATTTATAAAATTAATTTTTTTCATTAGCAGTGTTTTTAATTATGGTCTTAGGCTTCCGTTTAACCATGCCAAGATCTTCCTTAGCAATGCGCTCAATGTAAGCAGGTGAATTATTGGTATATGACTGAGTAATAAGTTTTATATTTTTATCTTTAAATGACTCATGCTCTTTGATTAGGTTTTCTTGATTGTTATTTAATCTATTTATTTCAAATGAAAGCTTAATTTTTTCAAGACTGAGAAAGATGATAGAAAATAACATCAAAATTAGTATTGAGTTTTGTTTATTGGTCATAATTTTTTAAATACTCTCATGATTGCACTTCTTGATCTATTGTTTAGTTCAATCTCTTTAGCAGATGGCCTTACCTTTTTTGCAATACATTCAAATTCTTTAAATTCTTCATTATTTATTGGTATATCTTTGGGATAATTTTTTATTTCAGCTTTAAAAAAATTTTTAACAATATTATCTTCCAAAGAGTGAAAAGAAATAACTACAACGATTCCATTTTTTTTGAGTAAACTCTTTGCATGAATTAAAGAGTTTGATAGCTCAGTCAATTCATCATTTAAATGAATTCTGAATGCTTGGAATGATTTTGTAGCTGGATGAATTTTATTTTTTTTATCTGGATATATATCTTGAATAAGGTTTGCTAGTTGCAATGTTGAATCAAGAGTGTTTTGATTTCGATATTCAACAATATTACGTGAAATCAACTTTGCATGCTTTTCATCTCCGTATTTATATAAAACTTCTTTAATATCATTTTCAGTTGCTTTGTTGATCCAATCCGCTAATGGTTTTCCTTTTTTGGTATCAAATCTCATATCAAGAGGTCCATTATGTCTAAAACTGAACCCCCTAGAAGCATCATCAAAATGAGTTGAACAAGTACCCAAATCATAAAGAATTCCATCTACTGAATCTTTACTAAAATATTTATTAATATTGCTAAATGAATCTTGAATGATCTTGAAGTTAGTATTTTGAATATTGTTTGCATGCTCAATAGCATCACTATCTTTATCAAAAGAAGTTAATTGAGAGTTGGAGGAAATTGTTTCTAAAATTTTTTGTGTATGACCACCGCGGCCATATGTGCAATCTATATAATTGCCTTCTTTTTTGTTAACTAGAAAATCTACTGACTCTTCCAGCAAGACTGGAAAATGCAGCATCTTAATCTACTTGCTTTCTCATAAAAGTTGGCACATCAAGGAAATCAATTTCCGCTGCAGACGATGTGCCACCTTTTTGACTTGTTTGTTCTTTATTCAATCCAACAGGATTTAATTGCATTGATGGCTGATTGTCGATAACTAATTTTGGAGCTCTTTGATCAACACCGGTGGCTACAATAGTTACCAGTAAATCATCTTTTACTGAATCATCATATACAAGTCCATAAATTATATTTGCATCCTCATGAACAATTTCTTCTACAATATCAGCAACCTCTGCCTGATCACCCAATGTTGGTTTTGCTGCAGTAATATTAACTAAGACGCCTCTTGCATTTTTTAGATTTATATCTTCAAGTAATTCACTTCTTACAGCTTGAGTAGCTGCAGCTTCTGCTCTATTTTTGCCACTTGCTCTTCCTGTACCCATCATTGCAATGCCTTTTTCAGACATGACAGTTTTTACATCAGCAAAATCGACATTAATATGTCCTTTTTTCAAGATGATATCTGATATGCCTTGAACAGCTCCTTTTAACACATCATCTGCTTTAGCAAATGCATCCTGCATCGCTGTATCCTCACCTAAAATTTCATATAACTTTTGATTGGGTATAGTTACAAGACTGTCAACTTCTTCAACAAGAGCAGCTAACCCTTTTTCAGCTGCAGTCATTCTTTTTTTGCCTTCAAATTTAAACGGCTTTGTAACAACAGCAACTGTAAGTGCTCCCAAATCTTTAGCAATAGATGCAACTACTGGAGCTGCTCCAGTTCCGGTTCCACCACCCATACCGGCAGTTATAAAAATCATATCAGCTCCAACTAATAATTCTTCTATTGCAGCTCTATCGCTTTCAGCAGCTTTTCTCCCAACATCTGGATTTGCTCCGGCCCCAAGCCCTTTTGTCAAACCATTACCAAGTTTTAATGTTATTGCTCCATCGGCCATTGAAAGAGCCTGAGTATCTGTATTTGCACAAATAAAATCTACTCCTTCAATATTATGATTAATCATATGAATAACAGCATTTCCACCAGCGCCTCCAACACCTACAACTTTAATCTTTGCGTTTTCTACTGCTTGCCCTATTACTTCAAAATTCATTTTTATCCCCTGTTAAAAAGACATTGATTTAATGCTCTCTGGAAGAACTACATCTAAAATTTCAGTTGCTAATGATCCACCAGTTTGTCTCATTTCCCAATTAGAAACATTCCATATTTCAAACTTATTACCCATGCCAATTAATGAGATCTGCTTTTCATTAATCAATTCTGCATACTTTCTTAGTTCAGATGGGATTAAAACTAGCATTCTCCCCTTTGGATCAAATTCCGTAACGCTTGCATTACCTAAAATAGTCCATTGAAGATTTCTTACAATTGGATCAAGTCCTTGAAGAGATTCTAATTTTGAAGAAATTTCTAACCATTCAGACTGTGGATATATTTTTAATGATGGGTATTGTGGATCTTTGGTTATAACAATTTGACTTTCATTTTTTTGAATAAAACTGGTCCGATATTTAGCAGGTATTGCTAATCTACCCTTTTGATCAAGTGAAACTGTGTTAAAACCATACATGGATTAAAATATATAGCCTTTTTACACACTTTGCAACACATTTACACACTTTTTCACACCATAGAAATGATATAAAAAAGTTGAGTTGGTCTATAAGCCGGATTCTGTTGAAGATGATCATCTATCTTGATACTGTGTTGCCACAATATTCTAGCAACCTACCCAAATCCTAAGCGAGCAACTTAAAAGGATTTCTATTTGGTCTTGCTTCGGGCTGGGGTTTACAATGCCTTAACTGTCTCCACTTAAGCGGTGAGCTCTTACCTCACCATTTCACCCTTACCAAAAAATATTGGCGGTATACTTTCTGTTGCACTTTCCGTAGACTCACGTCTCCCAGGTGTTACCTGGCGCCCTGCTCTATGAAGTCCGGACTTTCCTCTAACTAGGTTAGCGATCATCCAACCAACTCGTGGCTATTATAAATAGTTTTTAGATAGATGCTAATCAAGTTCTAGCAATTGTTTATAAACATCTCTTTTATTTTCTTTAGTAATCATAGATATAAGCTTTGCCGCATCTTTTGGTGGCATATTCTCTAAAAATGCTTTTTGTATTTTTTTATCTAATTTTGTATTTTTAAATTCGGCAGAGCTGCCTTCTATCACAATAACAAACTCACCTTTTAAAACTAATTCATCACCATTAATCTTTTCTATTATTGACGCTATAGTTCCTCTCTCTATGGTTTCATGAATTTTAGTCATTTCTCGACACAATGAAATCTTGTTATGTTGAGAGTACTCTTCAAACAAATATTGAATTGTTTCAGGGAGTCTTTTTCCAGATTCAAAAAGAATTATTGTTTCAGAGTATTTCTTTAAAGACCTTATAAATTCAACTTTTTGATTCTTCTTTTTGGGCACAAAACCTAAAAAAGTAAAACTTGATGTTGGAAGTCCTGATAAAACAACTGCATTGATTATTGAAGATGGTCCTGGAATGTGGCTAAAATTAATTTTGTGATTTATACATTCTTGTATTAGGTGATATCCAGGATCAGATATTGCTGGTGTTCCTGCATCACTGATAATTACTATTTCTAGATTTTGATCTTCAATAAGTTTTTTAACAATAAGATTGGTAACCTTTTTTTCATTGTGTTCATGAAAAGAAGAACATTTCGATCGACAATCAATAAAATTTAATAATTTTTTTGCATTTCTTGTATCTTCTGCAAAAATATAATCTGCACTTTTTAGAGCTTCAATTGCTCTAAGTGATATATCATTTAAATTACCTATTGGTGTTGAAATTAAATTTAACATTTTTTAAAAAATTAAATATGTTTAAACAAAGCTTAACATTTATTACAGTATTTTTATTAGCTGCTCTTACAAGCTGTGCTGGATCTAATAATAATTTCAAGAAAAATTTTTTAACTGAAAATGACATTAGAGAAACTTTAAGCAGGACTGAATTAAAATTAAATTATTTGATAAATGATAAGAATAAAGAATATTTTATATCTTCGTTATTAGAATCAGACTATAAATTTAATATTGTTTTTGATGAAAATGGAAAAAAGCTTAAAGATAGATTAACAGAATCTAATCTTTCATTTTTTTGTAATAGTTTTTTAGATGATCAATTATATCAACTCGAAAACATACTTTTTTATAATAATAATTCTAGAGAAAAGCTTATAGTTGCATTCAGCAATGAATATAAAAATAGAATAGATACTTTAGAAGAAAAATATCCTGAAGTTAAATTTTTTTTAATAGGTAATAATCTTGATGCCTTCTCGCAACAAATTACTGGAATTGATTCAAGCCTTAAAAGGCTAAATGGTTTGGAATCATTGGATAGAAATATCACTATTAATCATAACCCAAGAGAAAGAAAAGATTTTAATAAGATCTTTTTCTTAACTGACTATGATATTGGTAAAAGTCTTGTTCCAATTTTTAGAAGTTACTTAATAAGTACTGAATTTTATTCAACTACTGAACTATTAATGGGAGCATCTTCATTAAAAGAATTTAATGATTTTGAAAATGTAATAATTCCTGTACCAAATTACCTTTTTGAAGAAATTTCATTAAATAAAGATATTAAAAGTATTGAGGATGAGTTGAATAAGGCTTTGATTGAAGACCTTATTTTAGCTGAAGGGATATATCAAAGTAATATTAGCAACATTAATATGATGTTTAACACAGGAATTTCAAAAGTCTCAAAAGGACAATGTATTAATAGAAATCTTCCTTTATGGAACGTATCTCCAGATACAACTAATCCTCTTTAAGATCCCTCTCAAGGGAAGATAAACTATCTAAAAATCCAGGTCTTTTAAATACTTCTTTTTGATAATCTAAGAGAGGTTTTAGGTGTCTGTTGACAGGAAGCTTAATGCCGATAGAAGGAAGTCTCCATAGAATAGGTGCAAAGCAACAATCTACAAGAGTAAACTCATCGCTCATAAAAAACTTGAATTCTTTAAAAGTTGGAGCAATTGAAGATATTTCATGCAAGAGCTCTTCTCTCAGCTTTAATAACTCTTTTTCGGGAAGCTCACCTGCTATTAATGTGTCTACAATTGGGCACCATTCTCTGTCTATACGTAACATTAACGTTCTGCTGTTTGCCCTTGCCACTGGATATACAGGAAGCAATGGCGGGTGTGGAAACCTTTCATCTAAATATTCCATCATTACTGAAGGATCATGGATTGCAAGATCTCTATCAACGAGAATTGGTAACTTATGATAAGGGCTTATTGAAAGAATATCTTCAGGAGTTTCTTCAGGCTTAGCCTCATGAATCTCAGCAGTAATATCTTTTTCAGCTAATACAATCCTTACTCTTTGGCTATAATGGTCATCTCTGTCTGAATATAAAATCATATCATTCCCCTAATTATTTATGATAATCCTTGTGGTACTCTCTGTAGAGCAAGGCTGAAAGTGCAGTAAAAATTAAAAAATAAAAAATTACGTACCAACCCATTCTTTCTCTTTCAGCTTTAGCTGGTTCACCGACATATACAAGAAAGTTAGTTAGGTCATAGATTAAGCTATCAAACTCTTCTTTATTTAGTTCACCTGAACCCTCATCTACTTTTAAATATCCACACTTTTCTTTAGTTATGGTATTACCAAAATCGTCTCTTTTTTCACCACCATTTTTTGCAATAACAGGAACATCTTTACAAACTAACTTTTGATTTCCTTGCAAAGCCATCAAAACATTAGGCATTGCAGTTCCAGGATAGACTAAGTTATTAACTCCATATTGTTTAGACGAGTCCTCATAATATGCTCTTAAGTATGAGTATATCCAATCGTCTCCCCTTACTCTGCTTACTAATGTAAGATCTGGAGGAGCAACGCCAAACCATTGTGCTGATTGTTCTTTTGACATAGATCCAATCATCAAATCACCAGGCTTTATAGATTTATCAAAGACAAGATTATCAAAAAATATTTCTTCTGGTATTTGAAGATCTGAAGATACTCTACCCCATCTTGAATATTGAAGTGAATGACAACCGTAACAATAATTTAAAAATGTTGATGCGCCTCTTTGCAGTGAAGCCATATCATTTAAAGAATATTTAAATTCATCACACTCACCATAATCTTTACATGGTCCACCTTCAGCTGCATCTATACCGTTGATAGATATTAACAAGCCAATAGCAACTAAAAATTTGCTGAGCTTAATATTTAAAATGTTTGATTGCTTTTTAATCATAGTCGTTCTGGCACTTCTAATGTCTTTTCATATTTTGTATAAATCGGCATTAGTAAGAAAAATGCAAAATAAATTACCGTACAAATTACACTCATTGTTTTCCTTACTTCAGTAACACTAACAGTGCCCAAGTATCCTAGAGTTATAAAGCTAATGCCAAATAAAGCTAAAGCTACTTTGCTGTATATGCCTTTATATCTGATTGATGCAACTTTACTTTTATCCAACCATGGCACTACAAATAAAATTGCAACTGCTGATCCCATGACAATCAATCCGCCTAATTTATCTGGAACAGCTCTCAACATTGCATAATATGGAGAGTAATACCAAACTGGAGCAATGTGTTCTGGAGTTACTAGCGGATTAGCTTCTTCAAAGTTTGCCATTTCAATAAAGTAACCGCCTCCTTCAGGGAAGAAGAACATAATAATTGCAAATACTGTCATAAAAACACCAATACCAACTAATGCATTTAAGACTTTGTATGGAAAGAAAGGAACACTATCTAACGGAACACCATCATCATCTAGGTGTTCTTCAATATCAACACCCTCAGGATTGCCTGCTCCAACTTCATGTAATGCTACTAGATGTAAAAAAACTAAAGCTATAAGAACTAAAGGTAGCGCAACAACATGCAGAGCAAAGAATCTAGATACTGTTATGCCAGATATGTAGTAGTCACCTCTAATCCATAATTCTAAAGATTCTCCTATATAAGGTATAGCTCCAAACAATGAAATAATAACCTGAGCACCCCAATATGACATTTGACCATAAGGAAGAACATATCCTAGAAATCCTTCTGCCATCATTGCTAGATATATTGTGCATCCAAAAATCCAAACTAACTCTTTGGGTTTTTGATATGAGCCATACAACAAACCTCTAAACATGTGGAGGTACACGACAGCAAAAAACATTGATGCACCTGTAGTGTGCATGTATCTTATAACCCAGCCATAATCAACATCACGCATAATATATTCTATTGATGCAAATGCTTCTTCTTCAGTATTTGAATAAGGCATTATTAACCATATTCCAGAAACAATTTGGATAATTAATACGACAGATGCCAATGCTCCAAACAGGTACCAAAAGTTAACTTTTGAAGGAACTGGATGCTTTGATAAGTGTCTTTCAAATGTATTAGATACAGGTAGTCTGCTATTAACCCAACCAAATAATTTTCCAACCATTTCGCTCATTAAGCTGTTCCTCCGTCTTCACCGATTGTTAAAATTGAACCATCAAAAAAGTGAGGAGGTACTGGAAGATTGGTTGGTGCAGGAACACCTTTATAAACTCTTCCAACCATATCAAACATCGATCCATGACAAGGACAAAAGAAACCACCAGCCCAAGAAGCATCCCATGGCTTTGGCTCTACTTCAGGATGGTATTTAGGAGAACATCCTAAATGAGTGCAAACTCCTACCATAACGGTATATTCACTACTTTTTGATCTAGTTGGATTTTGACCTTTGTATGGCTCTTCAATTTGGTCAGAATTTGGATCAGCCAATTTAGGTAAAGCTGAATCAATATTTTCTAAACTTTCTTTAGTATGACGAACAACAAATACCGGCTGTTTCCTCCATGCTACTTGAATTTGTTGTCCATATTGCATCTTAGATACATCTAATTTAACAGATGCTCCAGCTGCTTTTGCTTTAGCGCTTGGATTCCAAGCAGCGATAAATGGAGTAGCTGCAAAAGGAATGCCTGATAAACCAACTGCGCTTGTTAAACCTATTAAAACCTTTCTTCTAGTATTGTCTTTTTCTTGCATTAGACCTTTGTGTGCTTTGACTTTAGTAATAAAAAAACCAGCGAATTATACCACTAATTTATAAGAAAAAATTTGAAAAAAATTAACGTTTTGAAAACTGCTTACTTTTTCTTGCCTTAACTAGACCAGGTTTCTTTCTTTCAACTTTTCTAGGGTCTCTAGTAAGCAAGCCTGCACTCTTTAGTTGAGGTCTTAGTTCTTCATCATAAGAAATAAGAGCTCTAGAAATACCATGTCTGATTGCTCCTGCCTGCCCAAAACTACCGCCGCCCTTAACTTTGATATTGATATCAACCTTGTCTGTTAGTTCGGTCATTTCTAATGGTTGCATTACTAACATTTGCGCAACCTTACGACCAAAATACACATCTAAATCTCTATCATTAACTTTAATATTACCTTTTCCAGATGAAAGATAAATTCTTGCAGAAGATGTTTTTCTTCTGCCCGTAGCGTAATGTGTTTCAGTTGTCATATAGTTGGATTCCATTCAATTGGCTGTTGTGATTCATGATCATGATTTGGGCCACTAAATACTTTTAATTTTTTAATCATAGATTTGCCAAGTTTATTTTTTGGCAACATACCTTTAACAGCTTCTTCAATAATTCTTTCAGGAAACTTCTCATTCATTTCTCTAAAGGTTTTAGTTTTGAGTCCTCCAGGATATAAAGAATGAGTGTAATACTTTTTATCAGTATATTTTGCTCCTGTGACCTTTATCTTTTCTGCATTAATGACAATAACGTAATCACCACCGTCAGTATGTGGAGTAAAAGTTGGTTTATCTTTACCTCGAATTCTATCAGCAATTTTAGTAGACAATCTTCCTAAAACTTTATCTGAAGCATCTACTACATACCATTGTCTTTCGATATTTTCTTTCTTTAACGAGAATGTTTTCATAATCATATTTTTATAAGATGCGAATCTTAATGTTTAGCGCGAAAATTAGCAATATTTTAGTGAAGAAATATTTAAATTAAATACTCTTTTGTTTGCATTTCAATTAATCTACTACAGCATCTTTCCCAGAGTATTTTTAACTTTACGCCGCTATACAAATTTTCATAATCAATATCATTAAAAAAGAATTTAACTTTTGTTTGATCTCGATAACAAATATCTATGAATGATATAAATCTTCGCATAATGTCAGCTGTCTCATCATCACAATGTCTAAATTCACTTATAAATATCCAATCAACATTTTCAGAAATTTTTATAAAATCTTTGTTGCCATTAGGCTCACTAAAAAAATTATTAAAAGAGAGCCATAAAAAATTATTACACTTCGCTTTACAACTGAAAACTCTATCATTTATTTGAAATGTTTTAATTTTAAAGTCAACATTCTGATAATTAGTTTCTATCAAAGATGCTATTTCACTATCCTTATATGATTTATTTTTTGTATTGTTATTGAAGTTCACAATATTTCTTGTTCTGTAATCTTTATCCCCATCTAATTCATAAACCCTGGCATGTTTCTGAAATAGTTTCATGGAATCTTGAAATTTTTTTCTTTGCAGACCATCTTTATAGAGTTCATTTGGATGAGCATTGGATGTGATGTATACAAATACATTTCTTTCAATTAACTGGTTCAATAAATTCCCAACTATCATTGCATCTGCAATATCTTCAACCTGAAATTCATCAATGAATATGACTTCGCTCTTTTTGCTTAAGGATTTAGCTATATGATCAAGCGGATTTTTTTTACCTGACAAAGATGATAATTCATTATGAATACTTTGCATGAAATCAATATAATGAAAATCTATAACTTTTAGATCAAGATTTTTTATGAAAGACTTTAGTATTACTGTTTTACCCCTTCCAACATCGCCCCACACATAAAAACTTTTGAATGATGGTTTATTTTTTTTAATTTTATTAATAAACGTATTGTTTTTTGGAGAGGTATTATTTAATTCTTCTATAAGATTTGATTGAGCTAAATCAGGTTCAATGCCTTGGTTTTTTAAATTATCGATGATATTTTGAAGCATTGAATATTAATATTATGAAATTTGTACAGAGAACTAAAATAAACTATTTATTAGTTATTTCAATAACTATATTTTTATCATGGGCTTTTTTTTCTAAAAATGAAAATAAATTTGTATCTGCAACCAATAATTCTATTGAGTCAGTTGTAACAGTATACACCTATGGCGGTAATCGATCCTATGCAAATAACAGTATTGGTTCTGGAGTTATTTTTTCAGAAGATGGTTATATTGTTACAAATACACATATTATTTCTGGGAATAAGTTAATTAAAGTAAAGCTTCATACCGGTGAAGAGATTGATGCAAATCTAATTGGTGCTGATGTAAATGCTGATATAGCAGTTCTTAAAATTAACTCAAATAGCGTGCTAAAACCTATCAATGTTTCTAATAGTGATGACCTAAAGATTGGAGATAAAGTTTTAGCGATAGGAAATCCATATGGTATTGGAATTTCTGTTTCAAGTGGGATTATAAGCGCCACTGGAAGAGATTATGGAAATCCATATCTTGAACTAATACAGACTGATGCAGCGATAAATCCAGGTAATTCAGGTGGTGCTTTAATTAACGAAAATGGTAATTTGATAGGTATCAATACAAAGATTTTTTCACGTACTGGAGCTTATCAAGGATTGGGGTTTGCAATTCCGTCCAATAATATTGTTCAGATAGCATCTGAAATAATTCAATACGGTGAAATTAGATCTGGTTGGATAGGTAATTTTAGAGTAGCGCCTATAAGGTTAAGATTAAATAATAATTTAATAAATGGATTAAGAATTGTTGAAATTGATTCAGTTGGACCTTTGTATGAGAAAGGTGCAAGTGTTAATGATGTAATTATTCGAATTAATAATAATGAAGGGAGTTGGAAAAATTTAACTTCTTCTCTAAAGTTTGCCGGCCTTGGAAATAATATAAGTTTTGAAATTTTTTCAAGTAATAATACTTTTAAATCAATTGAAATCGAATCATCTGAAATAAAAGAATTAACTCGGTAATCTAATAATATTTGCGCCTAAGTAATTTAGTTTTTCTTCTATGCGTTCGTATCCCCTATCTATGTGATAAATACGATCTACTTTTGTTTCTCCTTTGGCGCACAACCCTGCTAAAATTAAACTCGCCGAAGCTCTTAAATCTGTTGCCATAACTTCTGCGCCATATAATGAATCAACGCCCTCAATAATAGCCTGATTGCCATTAATTTGAATATTACAACCCATTCTATTTAATTCTTGAACATGCATAAACCTATTCTCAAAAACAGTCTCATAAATATTTGAAACACCATTTGCTAATGCATTTATAACTGAAAACTGAGCCTGCATATCTGTTGGAAATTCAGGAAAAGGTGCTGTAGTAATGTCAACAGGTTTGGGCTTATCTTTGTTCATGATCAATGAAATTGAATCTTCACTAGTTTCAACTTTAGCTCCTGTTTCAATTAATTTATCTAATACTTTTATCAATCTATTTGGGTTAATACCATTGATCTTTATTTCACCATTTGTAACAGCAGCAGCAACTAGATATGTTCCAGCTTCAATTCTATCAGCCGGGATACTATGTTCCGTTCCATATAATCTCTCAACACCTTCAATAGTTATCTCATCAGAACCTGCTCCAGATATTTTTGCACCCATTTTGTTTAAAAATTCTGCCAAATCAATAATTTCAGGTTCTTTAGCTACATTGGTTAAGGTTGTTGTACCTTCAGCCAAACAAGCTGCCATCATTATATTTTCTGTCCCGGTAACTGTAATACCATCAAATTTAATCTTTGATCCAATTAGTTTTTTTGCACTCGCTTCAATATAACCATTTTTAAGAGTTATAGTTGCACCAAGTTGCTCTAAAGCATCTAAATGATAATTAACTGGTCTGCTCCCGATAGCACAGCCACCAGGCAATGCAATTCTAGCCTCACCGTATTTTGCAACTAATGGCCCTAAAACAAGAATTGATGCTCTCATGGTTTTGACTAATTCATATCTGGCTTCTTTTTCCCTTAGATTATTTGTAGCAATAGTGAAATCCATGTTTTCATTTAAAAGAATATCAGCACCCATAGAGCCCAATAATTCAAACATCGTTGTAATGTCTTGAAGATATGGTAAGTTTTTTAAAATAACATCTTCATCCGATAATATTGTTGCAGCAATCATTGGCAGTGCTGCATTCTTTGCACCCGAACAACTTATCTCCCCTTTTAATGAGGCGCCTCCTTTTATTAATAACTTTTCCATTTAACTTGTTTTTGTTTCTATGCTAAGGGCATGCAGTGTACCTGATTCAAAATGTTCTTTCAGAGGACTTAAAACCATCTTGTGTTGTTTTATTAGAGAAATTCCATTAAAAGAACCTGATATGACCATCAGTTTTAGATTGCAGGAATCTCCCTCAAAAAAACATTTAGAGTTTGGGATTGCTGAAGAGATGATTTCTTTTATTAGTTCTTTATCCACTTATTCCTGCATCTCCTGCATCAGACACCCATCCATTAAGGGTAGATTCGATATTTCCATTATTTTTTATTGCTAGGGCTTGAAACTGATTCCTAAATGTTAGTCCTAAATTTACACCATTTACAATTATGTTCACTATTGACCAGCTGTTATCTTTATTTTTTCTGAGCTTATAAGAAATTGGATATTTGCTACTACCTGTATTAAGAGTTTGTTGTACCTCAATATTTTTCAAATTGTTAGTTTGAATTTCCATATTTTTTGGAAAAATCGTAGTGATTGTTTGGTTTTCCCACTGAGCTAAAGTTTCAGCATATGTATCCAAAAGAGAATCTTTAAAAATTACAACAAATTCAGCCCTTTGTTCTTTAGATGAGGCTAAGTAGTACTTTTTACCCATAACAGTTGCAGCAACTCTTCTAAAATCAATCATTGGCTCAAAAATTTCTTTTATTTTTTGCTCATATAACTTTCTATCTTCCAAGAATAATGATTTATTTTCTTTTAGTACAATAACCATCTTTTGAGCATTGGAGTCAATGAAATTGTATGGATTTTCATCAGACCACAGATATATTGATGAAGAAAGAATCAATATAGTAAAAAAATTTTTTAGAAGTGCAAACATTGTTCTATTATAGCATTTAGAAGATAATAAAAATCGAGCAAACTTACTAAAGTTATGAAAAAATTTAACTACATTGCATCAGCTAAAAGAACTTTCAAAATAGAGTCTAATGCTATAAATAGTCTTGCAAATCAAATAGATACAAATTTTACTCAACTTTGTGATTCTATAAGATCAAACAAAGGAAAGTTCATAATTATGGGAGTTGGTAAATCTGGTCATATTGGTCAAAAAATATCAGCAACTCTCTCTAGCACAGGGACAGGATCAATTTTTATTCATCCAACAGAGGCTGCTCATGGAGATATGGGTTTGATAGAAAAAAAAGATATTGTTTTTTTAATATCTAATTCTGGTGAAACTGATGAAATTATTAATATTCTTCCCTCACTAAAAAGATCCTCATATAAACTTGCATCCCTTACTAGTAATAATAAATCTTCAATTGCTTTAGCATCTGATATATCTATTGTTATTAAATCTAAAGAGGCATGCCCCCTTGATCTTGCTCCAACATCTTCTACAACATCTGCATTAGCATTTGGTGATGCTTTGGCAATTGCACTATTAGAATCTAAAGGCTTTACATCAAATGATTTTGCATCTTCTCATCCTGCTGGAAAGCTAGGTAAAAAATTAATTACTCAAGTAAAGCATTTAATGCATCAAGGATCTGAAATACCATCAGTAAGCTTAAATACAATTCTTTCAGATGCTCTGATTGAAATTTCAGAAAAGAATTTAGGGATAACTCTTGTAAAAAAACATTCAAAAGTTGAAGGTATTTTTACAGATGGTGATTTAAGAAGATGTTTAAATCAAAAAATTGATATTAATACTACAAAAATTAAAGATGTAATGACAAAAAAATTTAAAACAATTGAAGAAGATGCATTAGCTGTTGATGCAGCGAGAATAATGGAAAAAAATAAAATCTTTACTTTGGTTGTAATGAAAAAAAATAAAAATGTTGGTGTAATATCAATGCATGACTTAATTCAAGCAAGGATTTTATAACTTGCAATTTAATAAAGTAAGCCTCCTCTCTCTATTAATACTATGTCACTTGGCATATGGTCAATCAAAAGATAATCAATTCAAATCAAATAATATTGTTATAAATTCTGGGGCAATTGAGGTAGAAAAGAAGTCAAATAAAATTTTTTTTAATGATGGGGTCTTTATAAAATCTGGTGAATTTACTATTGAAGCTCGTGAAGCAATATTTAACAAAATAAATAAAATTATCTCAGTCTATGGTGAGCCATCTAAGATTTCATCAACTGCTAAAAATAATTTTTTTACTGGCAGCGCTGATGAAATTATTTTTACAGAAACAGATAAAATACAACTAGTTGGTAATGCGACTATCTACTATGACGATATAAGCATCTCATCTAAAGAAATAATTTTAAACGCAAGAAATGGTGAAGTTTTATCAAATAATTAATTATGCTTTCAATACAAAACATAAATAAGACAATTAAAGATAAAAATATTGTAGACAATATAAGTTTTGAAGTGCCTTCGGGTTGTATTAGTGGTCTTTTGGGGCCAAATGGTGCTGGTAAAACTACAACCTTTTACATGATAGCTGGGCTAATAAAAGCAGATAAAGGTGATATTTTTTTGGCGGATGAAAATGTTTCAAGCTTTGCTATGCATAAAAGATCAAAAATGGGAATAAAGTACTTGCCACAAGAGCCTTCTATTTTTCAGAATCTTTCAGTTTATGAAAACTTATTAGGTCTTGCAGAATTATCATTTAAAAGAAAAGAGGATATAGAAAATTTTATAACTAAATCAATTGATGAATTTAATTTATCAGAAATCTTAAACCATAAAGGAAGACAGCTTTCAGGTGGTCAAAGAAGAAAGGTTGAAATTGCAAGAACACTTGCAGCAAATCCAAAGATAATTCTTTTAGATGAACCCTTTGCTGGAATAGATCCAATAGCTATTGATGAAATTAAACAAGTTCTTATAAAGCTTAAAAATAAAAATATTGGTATTTTAATTACTGATCATAATGTTCGCGAGGCATTAGAAATATGTGATCATGCAATTGTTATTAATAATGGTTCAATTATTGCAAAAGGTGACAAAAATTCATTAATCAAAGATGAAATGGTTAAAAAAGTTTATTTAGGTGATATGTATAGTTAAACCATCATGGCTATTTCATTAATTAAAGAATTTAAGCAAAAACAAAAAATTTCATTGACTCCACTGCTTAAAAAATCGATTGATTTACTTCAATTATCTAGGTATGAACTAATTCAAAAAATTGATCAAGAGATTGAAATTAATCCTTTTGTTGAAAAAGAAATTACTGACGATTTTGAGTTTGACGAAAATTATAATGATGCTGATTTTGATTTTAATGTAGCAGCTGTCGAAAATTTAAGAGAGTCACTTATAAATCAAGTAAATGATTTAAGCTTAAATGATAAACAAAAGGAAATAGCTCTAATCATAGTTGAATGTATTGATGAATCTGGTCAATTATTGGAGGAGTTGGACGAAATAGAGGAAATGCTCTCCTACAAATACTCTATAAGTGATATCAGCGATGTTTTAAAAGATATTGTTCAAAAACTAGAACCCATTGGTGTCGGTTTTAGAGATTTCAAAGAATGTATAAAAATACAAATTAACTCCAAAAAATTTAATCATAAGATTAAAGCGCTATGTCAGGAAATACTCAGTCAGAATGGATCTGAGAGTTTAGAAGAAATTATTAATACCTTTCAAAAAAGGGGATACGCGGTCAAAGATATTGAAAAAGCAATGAATGAAATTAAATCATGTGATTTAAGTCCAGGTCTTAACTATGAAAATACTAATTACATAATTCCAGATTTAAAAATTGAATTAAAAGAGAAATCTCTTTCTGTTAATTTTATAAATGATACTTTTCCTAAAATTAAAATTGACCATGATTTAATTGAAAAGACGAACACCCAGTTAAAAAATAACCCTAATAAAGAGTTAGCAGATAAAATTCAGGATGCTAAATGGCTTCTTAGCTCAATTAAAAAAAGAAATGACACTGTCATGCAAGTAGGAGAGTTAATTTGCAAGAGGCAAATTTCTTTTTTACAAGATAATCCTTTAAAAATTAACCCTCTTTCTAACAAAAGTCTATCAGATGAGCTTGGGCTTCATCCGTCAACTGTTTCAAGAATTCTAAGATCAAAATACATAGATACTCCAAAAGGTATAATACCTTTAAAATCTTTATTAGTTTCATCTGTTTCTAAAACTAGAGATGTTACTCCTTTACAGTTAATGCAGTTAATTGAATCAATAATAGAAAATGAAAAAAAACCCAAAAGTGATAATAAAATTGCCATAGAATTAAATAAAAGAGGTTTTAACCTAGCAAGAAGAACCATCACAAAATATAGAAAAAAACTTAATATAGCTTCTTCAAGGAATAGGTAATTATTTTTTTATCATTAATGTAGAATTAGTCTATGGAGCCCATAGAGCAAGAAAATAATCTTAATCAATTATTAGAAAGTTCTTCTGAACTTTCACAAGATGAAATAAGAAGTCT
>VMBT01000189.1_pt1 | contig 41689 bp, 48 predicted proteins | sample 4404301 | NCBI WGS metagenome assembly VMBT01 (sample SAMN12238535, study PRJNA552566) | marine metagenome | isolation source: Coastal seawater | place: USA: coastal Georgia, Sapelo Island | collected 2008-08/2009-08
TCTTACAGACTGGCTTGATAGTATGACGGAACGCCCAGATGTAGCAACAGGCATGGCCCTACCAGCGGTCTGAGCATTGCATGGGGATGTACAGTTTTTTCGATTGATTTAAACAGTGCACCTCATTTATGCAACTTGGTCCAATCCAGAAAAAGTTGAAGATTTTGTCTGCGGGTTACTCGGACAAAATCTCTTCCCGATGTTGGTCTAGTGCTGGTGGTGGACGATCTAATTTTGGTCCATCCTCATTCGCTTTAAACGCGGCCCCGATACCCGGTACCGGTTGATCTAGGCCTTGGACATTATTGAATGTCAGAAGAACATCGCGGTGAGCAAGCGTTGGATGTTTTAGTGCGTCGGGTATGGGCAGTTGGGGTGCAGCTGGCACGCCAACTGCCGCCAATCTTTTTTCCCAGTTGAAAGCATTGTCGCTAGCTAAGCCAGCTTCCATTGCTGCTTTGACAGCCTCGGGGTTGTTTTTACGAGCAGCGGTATCTCTAAATTTTGGATCATCTGCTAATTCCGGCTTTCCAAATGCCTTGGCCAAGCCTCGCCAATGTCCGTCTGTCAGAGCGCTAATCATTAAGTTTCCCTCGCCAGTCTTAAATAAGCCTGAGGTGGGCAATAATGCAGGTGATGAATTCCCCATCAGAGGTTGTTCAAACCCAATTGCCTGATATTGCACGATGGCCTGCGCTTGCATTGTTAAAGCTACATCAAACATCGCAACGTCTAGATGTTGGCCTTTACCTGTTTGGCTGCGGCGGAATAAAGCTGAAGCTACGGAAAAAGCAGCAGTCATTCCCGTGGCCATATCCACTACGTTAAAGCCAACTCGGCACGGACCAGTTTCTGGATGCCCAGTAAGTGCAATCATACCAGAGACAGCCTGGATTGCGCCATCATAGGCTGGCGCTCCAGCGTAAGGACCTTCTTGCCCATAGCCAGATATGGAGCAGTAAATAATATTAGGCTTTATTTTTTTTGCCCATGAGTACCCATACCCTAATTTATCGATAGCTCCTGCTTTAAAATTTTGAATAACAACGTCAGCGGATTTGACTAGTTTTTCTAGAATTGGCCGTGTTTCTGGCGATTTTAGATCAAGGGCAATAGATCTTTTACCTGCATTCACGCTCAAAAAGATGGGAGAAAACCCAGCCTGTCCAAGTTCGTTATCGCCCATGATTGATCGACCTTGGTCACCACCCGCCTTTCCAGGTTGGGCTGGTTGTTCGATCTTAATAACATCTGCGCCAAGGAGTGCCATTTGCTCTGCGCAAAACGGCCCTGCCAACACTTGGGTGAAATCAATTACTCTTATTCCTTCAAAAGCGCGGGCCATCTAGTTCTCCTATATCAACGACTCTTAGAATAATCGTCCTTTTGTCATATGCTCAACGCCGGAGTGTTGAAGGGGTAAATAAGTATCGTTCTAGGGGGAGCGTTAAATAAGGCAGAACAAGAAAATCTATAAATTTTGGAGGTGTCGTATTTGCAAGGTTTTGTGCTTGAATTTACCTGCTGGGGTTAATTCATCTGGCTTCAGGAAGTGTAAATTTAGGCAATCAATGCAACCAAAATTAAATGTAATGCCGATTTTAGATTAATTAGAAATGTGCACCCCGTTTCAGAGGGTTTTCAATCATATGAAACACAGCAGAGCCCTGTACGTATTCGGCTATGGATCTTTAATGTGGAGGCCTGACTTTCCATATGTTTGGTGCAAGCCCGCCCTTGCCCTTGAGCATAGTCGAAAGCTGTGCGTGTGGTCTTCGACTTATCGTGGAAGCCCTGCTCGGCCAGGGTTAGTCTTTGGCTTAGACAAAACACCGGGCCATGCTGCACGTGGAATGCTCTTCAAAGTTGATGCAAGGGACCGACGAAAAGTTATTCATTACCTCTTTCAACGTGAATTAATTTATCCAATCTATCAGCCTAGTCGAGTGATAGTAGAAATAGGGGATAAGATCCTACCCGCGCTCACTTTCACTGTAGATAGAGATGATCCTGCTTATGCGATCGAGATAAATAGGAACGTGCGTAGAGCTGCCATTGCATCTGGAGCGGGAAGGGCTGGTCGTTCAAAAGATTATCTTGCAAATGCGTTGTTAAAATTGCGCGAATTGGGCGTCCATGAGCCTGAGTTGGAAGCAGATCTGATAGCTGCCCAAGATTTGCCGGATGACCCTCAGCTACTTTTTAGCCTCATCGATCAAGCGATGCGTCGCCGCCTCGATCTGGTGTTCAAGCCTGCGCATGAACGTCCGCCGGTCTAGTCCATGTTCAATCGGTGGAAGAAATTCAATAATAATAGTACCTCTCTTCTTACTAAAAGAGTTCCGGCCCCAAAAGACTCCGGAATTGAGAGCAACTGGGATGACGCTGTGTTCGAGGCCTCTGTACATTGCTGCTACTCCTGGAAGATAAGCTGGAGCTGCACCCGGTGCTTTGCGAGTTCCTTCTGGAAAGATAATCACGGAACGTGAATTTTGTAATGCTAGCTGCGTTTTTGTGAGCATTCGCCGAATGGCTGATGCTCCTGAAGTCCGGTCTATAGCAATCATGCCTGCGCGCCACAGAAATGGTCCCAATGGGGGAAGAAATAGAAGCGAACGTTTCATTATAAAAGTGGGTTTGTCTAAAATCACAGCAAAGGCAATTGTTTCCCATGCGGACTGATGTTTCGCCGCAATAATAGTAGCTTGTGTTGGGATTTTTCCTCTAACTTCGCATTCTAGGCCAACAATGTCTTTCAACATTCTTAGTGAAATTTTGCCCCAAAGACGGCCATAAGCATTAACCCATTTTTCTCTAATGAGTAAAAGTGGAAGGCCAAAAGCTCCCATTGCAACCGTCATTAGGATGAACAGAAAATTAAAAAGGATTGAACGGATTAAAGTCATCTTCAGCAATCAATTCGTTTTCTGACGTCTCAAAAATAACAAGTTGGTGGCATTGTTATAAACTTCTCTCGAGGGTTGTCTTGAAAATGGTTTTCTTTCTTAAATTCGTCGAAGCCAAATCAGTGCAGCTAGTCGAGATACAGTTACAGCTATTCCCCCTGTAGGTAGGGGTAACGACGCGATTATTAGCATGTGCCAGGTATTAAATTCTGGGATTGGGATCAATCCTTTCAACCCAGCTGAAGCATGCTCTGCAAACATTATAGTGCCCAATGCAGCCCCAGTACCAAGCGAAGCACCAATTATTGTATGTTTGAAACATGCCTTTGCGACAATGGTTGAGATCAAATGATCAGACCCTCCAAGTTGGCGCAGCAAAAGTATTGAGTCGGCATGAATTGCTATACGAGCACCCGCAACGGTGCCGATGGCGCCAAAACTTAGGAAACACACTAGTAATGCTGCAATAAGCGAAATATTGCTAATGGCATTTGCATATTCTGAGATCCGCTTTGCCCATTTTGCGTGATCATCCACCTTTATGTCTGGTGAAACCTTCTGGAGGCGCTGCTCAAGAGTTGAGGGGTCAAGCCGCGCCCCTGGTTCAGTGATTACTTCGATGAAACGTGGCTTTGGTAAATCATCAAAATTTACAAGATCACCGAGCCACGGTGAAAGAAGCTCATCGATCTTTTTCTCCGAAGTCACAGTAGCGTGCTCAATGCCAGGAGTAATGCGTGTCATCTCCAGTACTCGAGATAAATAGTCTGTTTCTTCATTTAAAAGCGGGCCCAATTGAATAGTGAGGCCGCCTGTAAAATTTTCTGACCACTTTTCTGCGGAACTACCAACACCCAATGCGGCAGCGGTGAACAGGGCAGCTAAAAATGTCATTACAGCGGTTGCAATTGGAAGAATGTGGCCTGCTATATCACCTGTAAGTTCTCTGGAGATGACTGAGGTACCGTTTTGGCTTTTCGATAAGAAATGTCTAAGGCTGGAGATCAAAATATTTAGTCCTCAATCAATCTACCATCTTCAAGTGTAATTACTGGATGTGGAAAACGATCAATCAGGCTCTTGCTATGTGTTGCTAAAATTATTGTGGTTCCTATTCGGTTTAAATATTCAAAAAGAGTCAAAAGCCGATCACCCATCGCGTCATCAACACTTCCAGTTGGTTCATCTCCAATCAAAAGCTTCGGTCGATTTATGACGGCTCGAGCAATAGCAATTCTTTGACGCTCGCCACCTGAAAGGGTTTGGGGTGCCGAATTAATTCGGTGATCAAGTCCAACCCATCTGATTAATTCCAAAGCTTCTTCGCGCGCCACTTGTAAATTTTCGCCGGAAATAAGCCTAGGTAGAGCCACGTTGTCAGCTAGAGATAAGTTATTAAGGAGACGGAAATCTTGAAAAACAATTCCAATTTTTTGGCGAATTGTTGCCCGTTCTTTAGCGTTAGTTTTTTGCACATCAGAGCCAAAGAGCAGAACGCTGCCATCTGTGGGATAGGTATCCATGAAAAGTAGTCGTAATAGGGATGATTTTCCTGCGCCGCTTGGGCCTACTAAATAGCGAAATTCTCCCCCTGGAATCGTAAGGCTGACATTTTCCAGAACATTCGGAGTATTTCTGTAAGAGAAAGTTACGGCTTTAAGTTGAGCCACTATATTTGAAGAGGCAACAGCGGGATTACGTGCTGGCATGCGGAGCATCGCCTTGTGTCAAAGAATCATTTACATCTATATAACATCTTAGGCTGGAGACTGCTTTCCTAAGCCAGATGTTTTACTTAATGGAACTCGATGCTGCTCGTTTGCCCAAATTGTGATGCGCGATATCTGGCTCCTGATCATCAAATTGGGCCAAATGGTAGGCGGGTGCGTTGTGCTCGTTGTGCTTTTGTTTGGCGCGCTGAGTTATCTTCGTCAGTTAAGACAGATGAACAACAAAATTCATCAAATTTGGACAAGACAACTCAACATGAAGATGCGCATGTTGCTAAGTCAGAGGAGCGTTTTTTCACAGATGTTACCGCGAAAATAGAGCCTTTACCTCGTTCTCGGGTGCCAGCGCTTCGAAACACAAAAAGGCCTAGGCGTTATTGGCCTGCTTATTTTCTTGCTGGCGCGATAGGTTTTGCCATAGTTCCAAATTTAACACTCTTTCATGAGCAGTTTTCGTTTGCATGGTCTCAAACCGTTAAGTTAGTTCAAACGGTTTCTGATGTAAGGAATGATAACAACGTTGTTCAACAGGACGGTAACTTTGAAGTCAGGAATTTGAAAAACGAATGGACTAAAAAAAAGACAGGGCTTCAATTGGTTATTCAAGGAATCGTAGTTAACAAGTCTGATGCAGAACAACCAGGGCAGTTTTTGCGGATACGTCTGTTTGATAGTGGAGATAACAAGGTGCGTGATAGGCGTGAGGAGGTGCCGGGAGGAAGTTTTAGTCCTGGTGAAAGCAGACCCTTCACTATAGTTTTTGAAGATCCAGGTGACGTTGCCAGGGCTCTTCCAACAGTCGAGGCTGCAGATTAAATCAGAATAAAAGGACAAAAAGTTTTTTGTCTCACGAATGCTCCTGATAGTTTTCTAAGGTTTAGTTGAATTCAATTCAGAAGCTCGGCCATCGCATCGATCGCCACCCGATATCCTGCTACCCCTAGGCCAGCAATGATTCCTGTGGCGGCAAGTGACACATACGATTTATGTCTAAAGCTTTCTCGTGTGTGAGGGTTAGATATATGCAGTTCTATTACTGGGCCCTTGACCATTTTTAATGCGTCGAGAATTGCTACCGATGTGTGCGTATATGCGGCTGGATTTATGATGATGCCATCGAATTTTTCGATCGCCTCTTGTATCCAACTAACAAGTTCCCCTTCGGTATTTGACTGTCGGAAGTCAATTACCAGACCCCGCATTGCGGCCTGTGCCTCTGATATCTTTTCTACTTCAGCTAGTGTTGTTGCTCCATAAATTTCTGGCTCACGGACGCCTAGCATGTTCAGATTGGGGCCATTTAAAAACAAGATTGTCTTTGACATCTAAAACATTCCCCTGATCTTCGTATAATATCCGGTTAAGCCTAATATATGAAAGATGCAAGAATTTTAGGGTCGCCTTGACCGAAGTAATCTTTGCCCAAGCTGGAAAACATTAGAGTGGGTGTAAGAACTAAGATGGATATTATTTTAAAAAAGGTTCTAACTCACACATCTTCCGATCGGTAGATTAAATTAATAGGTGGGATTGAAAACCTTGGGGGGTTCAAATGTCAGCTGTTTACGAGATTGAGGTGCAAGATGTCGTATATTTACGAGTTGATGGATTAGAACTTTTTGCAAGAATTTATCGTCCGCTTGGAGTAGGGCCCTTTGAGGGTGTCGTTGAGGTTCATGGTGGAGCATGGACTGCAAATGACAGGCTAACTAATAAAGATATTCATATGCCATTGGCAGCAAGTGGAGTTGTTGTAATGGCTATCGATTTTCGAATGCCGCCTTTCAAAGGATATCCTGCATCTGTTCAAGATGTGAATCTAGCTGTCCGTTGGCTGAAATCGAAGGCAGATGATTTTCAAATTGATAAATCGAGGATTGGTATTATTGGGACATCAAGCGGTGGTCATCAGGCCATGCTTTGCGCCCTCCGTCCAACACATGTGGAATATAATCAACACATTCTGCATGGTGGGTATGATGCGATAGTAAATTTTGCGGTTTTGTGTTGGCCCGTACTAGACCCCTTGGCTCGTTACAGAATGGTCATGTCAAATGGAAACGAAAGACTTTTTCTTGCTCATAAGGCCTTTTGGCCTGACGAAGAAGCTATGGCCGATGGTAATCCTCAACTGATTGTTGAGCGTGGGGAGCCAATTGATTTTCCGCCCGTCCTAGTTATTCAAGGCACTAATGATGATAATCTTACACCGGATATGGCAGATAGGTTTGCTTCAGCTTACGAGGTTTCGAATGGAAGAATTCAACTCAAAAAATTTCAAGGAGCACCCCACGCTTTTATAGCTAGGGACCCCAACTCCGAGCATGCAAAAGAAGCAATCAGAGCTATTGTTGAATTTGTTAAAGAGGTGGGATGAATTTTAACTTCTGCCTGGATGGGCAGTTTACAAACTAGCTTAAACTGCTGGTCGAGTGGCAGCTAACATGTAATTCATTGAAATGTCCGTACTTCTTCTCCATTCGTCTGTAAAAAGATCATAGGTTATGCCTTCAGGTTTTTTGACGATAAGACCGGCTTCGCGCAGAGGGCGAGCTAATTCAGATGGCTTTATGAATTTTCGCCAATCATGAGTTCCGCGGGGCAGCCAGCCTAGAACATATTCTGCAGCAAATTTTGCTAAGACCAATGCCTTTGGAGTTCTGTTGATCGTTGCAGCTATAAGTAAGCCGCCCGGGCGTGTAAGGTTTGCCAATGCTCGTAAAAATGTTCCTTGGTCAGGCACATGTTCTACTACTTCCAAAGATACCACTAGGTCGAAGTTTATACCCCTCGATGCTAAATTTTCTGCAGTATCGATTTGGTAGTCTATTTCAAGGCCCGATATCTCGGCGTGAGTTTTTGCCGCTTCAATATTATTGTCTGTGACGTCGATGCCCACGGTCTTAGCGCCAAGGCGCGCGAGAGGTTCTGTTATCAAGCCTCCTCCACAACCAACATCTATCGCAGATAGTCCTTTGAGTTGGCTTAACCCTCTGGGCCTTGAGAAATGTTCCGCCACCATGTCTGCGATGAAGCTCATGCGTGCTGGACCAAGTTGGTGCAGAGGCTGAAAAGCACCATTTGGATCCCACCACTGATCAGCTAGTGCCGCAAATTGAGCAGCCTCGTGAGGGTCGATGTTTTCTGCGGCGATTACGCTCATCCGATAATCACTCCTCTCACGTGGCTTGCCGGTGGGCTTACTCGTCAATATGTTGCGGACAATTTTATAGGCAACAATTATAAGCATATCTCGCCAGTTTCAATTAGTTGGTTAGAGCTTAAGGGATTTTCCACAGTGGCGCGTATCGTCCAAAAATTTGGCGGCACTTCTGTTGCTAACCTTGATTGCATTCGAAATGTTGCAGTTCGAGTCAAGGCCGCATGTGATGCTGGTAATCAAGTAGCTGTAGTTGTGTCAGCTATGGCCGGTGAAACAAATAAGCTTGTTGATCTTGTTAAGCAGGCCTCAGCACTGCACGACTCCGCTGAGTATGACGCAATCGTAGCTACAGGGGAGCAAGTCACGGCAGGACTGCTTTCTATAGTTCTTCAATCCATGGGAGTGAACGCCAGGTCATTTCTTGGTTGGCAGCTACCCATTAAAACCGATGGGATCCACGGTCGCGCTCGCATTGATGATATTGATGGCAGTCAAGCAGTATCTTTAATGGAAAAAGGCCATGTGGTCGTCATCGCTGGTTTTCAGGGATTAAGCCCCGATAACAGAGTGACAACCTTGGGGCGGGGAGGGTCTGATACAACTGCAGTGGCCCTCGCAGCAGCGTTTAAGGCTGATCGTTGCGAAATCTACACGGATGTTGATGGTGTTTATACTTGCGATCCAAGGATTGTGCCCAAAGCGCGAAAAATCGACCGCATTACCTACGAGGAAATGCTTGAGATGGCCTCTCAGGGTGCCAAAGTTCTGCAGACACGTTCTGTTGAAATGGCTATGAACTTTAACGTGCCTGTGACCGTTCTCTCTAGTTTTGAGGATAAGCCAGGCACAATAGTTGCGGCGGAGATTGAAAATATGGAGCAAGAAGTCGTTACCGGAATAGCCTATGACAAAAATGAGGCAAAAATCACTTTATCGAGTGTGGATGACCGTCCGGGCGTGGCTGCTGCTATTTTTGGACCTCTCACAGAGGCAGAAATCAATGTGGATATGATCGTTCAGAATGTATCTGCAGATGGTAAAACTACCGACATGACTTTCACAGTTTCCGAGGCAGATTTTGATCGTACAATTGATCACCTTGATCGCCACAAAAGTGAAATTGGGTTTAAAGAAATTTTGGCAGACCGAAACGTGGCAAAGATTTCGGTTGTTGGTGTAGGAATGAGAAGCCACGCGGGTGTAGCTCAGCGGATGTTTAAAGCTCTTGCAGACAAAGGGGTAAACATTCAGGTCATTTCGACATCTGAAATCAAAGTTAGTGTTCTGATTTCACAAGATTATTTAGAGCTTGCCCTTCGGGCGCTTCATACTGCTTATGGTCTCGACGCAGAGTGAGATGAATGGATAAATTAGCTGCCCAAGAGCAAATAAAACATCTCTCTTCCCGAGGTAGGGAATTGTTAGGCGTAGAACATTCAATTTTGGGTGGCGCTATGACTTGGGTATCCGAGCGAAACCTGGTTGCAGCAATATCTAATGCAGGGGGCTTTGGTGTAATCGCATGTGGTTCTATGACCACAGAACTTCTTCGCTCTGAAATAAGAGCCACAAAGGCACTCACGTCTAAGCCTTTTGGCGTTAATCTAATAGTTATGCATCCAGACTTAATGGACCTGGTCGAGGTTTGTGGAGAGGAACAAGTTGGTTGCATTGTGCTGGCAGGTGGGATTCCGCCACGAGCGGTTATGCGGCGGGTCAAAGAATTAGGGGCAACCTTGATTGGCTTTGCGCCAGCTTTGGGAATAGCAAGGAAACTTGTCCGTGATGGGGCGGATGGGCTGATAATTGAAGGAACTGAGGCGGGAGGTCACATTGGGCCCGTAGCTACCTCTGTTTTAGCTCAAGAAATTCTCCCAAATATTCCCGAAGTGCCTGTCTTCGTGGCAGGCGGTATTGGTCGTGGTGAGGCAATCCTATCATACTTGGAAATGGGTGCAGCAGGTTGTCAGCTTGGTACGCGTTTCGTTTGTTCTGAAGAGTCGATCGCTCATGCAAATTTTAAGGAGGCCTTTTTAAAGGGAGCTGCTCGTGACGCAATGCCTAGTGTTCAGGTTGATCCAAGGTTCCCTGTAATCCCAGTACGTGCTCTTCAGAATGAAGCGCAAAAGCGTTTTATTGAGACTCAACATTCGGTGATTGAAAGATGGCGATCCGGGGAGATTGACCAGAAATCAGCTCAACTGGAGATTGAGCATTTTTGGGCAGGTGCACTGCGTCGAGCCGTAATTGATGGGGATATTGAGGGAGGCTCGTTGATGGCGGGACAGAGTGTGGGAATGGTCAATGCTTTGCAGCCGGCTGCTTCCATCATTGCTGAGTTGCTTGATCAAGCAGAGGACGCGCTGATAAAGCGTTGAGAAAATCTAGCTCGATGGGATAACAAACTTGGAACAAACGGCCTCTAAGGCAAATGCTAGCGGATGGCGTCAAATGCTCAGGGCTGTTCGTGATGCGGTTTCACAATCAGATTCTGCGCCGCTTCGTTTAACCAAGGTTGTTAATGTTATTGCGAAAGCTCTGAAAGCCGATGTTTGCTCGCTGTATCTTAAGCAGCGAGATGGTGTGATGGCCCTGGCTGCGACCCATGGGCTGAGAGCCGATGCTGTGTTCAATACCCGATTGGCTCCAGGTGAGGGGCTTGTGGGTTTGGCTGCGGCTGCAACTGGTCCTGTTTCAATTCAAGATGTTCAAAATCACCCTGCTTTCGCTTACAGACCAGAGACTGGGGAGGATGCTTACAGTACATTTTTAGGAGCACCACTACTCCGCGGAGGTACTGTTGGAGGGGTCCTTGTAATACAACATGTTACTGACCGCGTTTATGAAGATGACGACCTTGAAGCGGTAGCCATTGTTGCGGCCTTGATGGCTGAAGTGGCAGCAGACCCTGAGTTGACGGCCTTTGTTGCTAATGATGAAAGTGCGCCAGCTGCGCGAATAGCAGGTACCCGAATATCTTCTGGTCTTTCCATAGGGGTTGCAGCAATGAGGGACCCCCCGTTACCTATCCAGCGAATGATTGTAGACGATATTCCTGCTGAAATTCAGCGTTTGGATCTTGCTGTTGAACTAATGCTGAGGGAACTCGACAACCTTCTTCAGGCCCCAGGTTTAGAGGCTTCGGGTGAGCATCGTGAGATTTTGGAAGCTTTTCGACTTGCTGCAAGCGATGATGCTTGGATTAGGCGTATTCGAAATGGTGTTGAGCAAGGAATGACGGCTGAAGTAGCCGCTCGACGAGTTCAAACTGAGGCTCGTGTTAGAATTCGTCGTGCTCCATCTGCCTACCTTCGAGAAAGGCTTGCTGATCTGGATGACCTTGCTGGCCGTTTAGTGCGCGTATTGGCTTCAGAGGCCGAGAGCTTTGGTGTCGCTGAATTACCTGAACGATCAATTATCTTTGCACATTCGATGGGCCCAGCAGAACTTTTGGAACTCGATCGATCACGCATTGTTGGCTTGGTTTTAGAGGAAGGATCTCTATCTTCCCACGTCGCTGTAGTCGCAAGAGCATTGGGTGTACCTGCAATTTCTGGAATACCTGGTGCTTTGGCTACTGTGCAGCCAGGGGATGAGATAATTCTTGATGCAGACCATGGGCAAGCACTTCTGCGTCCATCCTCTCAAATTCTCTCTAGTTTCCAGGCCTCTTTAGCTGCCAGGTCAGCACGCAAGGCTCGTTATGCAAACTCTACTCGTGGTCCTGCAAGGACCCGAGATGAGCAAACAATATCAATCATGGCTAATGCTGGACTTCTAATGGATGTGGAAACAGCTTTTAGTGAAGGGGCCGAGGGTATTGGCTTATTTAGAACGGAATTATCATTTCTTGGCCAGTCAGGACTCCCCAGCATTGAAGAGCAAATCGCGCATTATTCAGAGGTTCGAAAAATATCTGGTGACCGCCCTATTTTTTTTAGAACATTTGATCATGGAGGTGATAAAACACCAGCAACATTGGTGCGGAGCCGGGAGGCCAATCCAGCTCTAGGTTGGCGCGCCATACGTATAGCTCTGGACTTACCAGAAACACTGCAAGAACAACTGTATTCTCTAGCCGTAGCTTCTGCTGGTGAGGAGCTCTGCGTAATGTTTCCTATGGTCGCGGAGGTGGCTGAAATTAGAGAAGCCCGATCAATTCTTGCGGTAGCTCTTGAGCAGGCTGCTATTGATGGAAGAGCTCCAAGTCATGTTCGTGTGGGTGTCGCTATTGAAACGCCATCCTTGGTCTGGCAAGGCGAAACGGCGCTCAGACGAATAGATTTTGCGACTATTGGAACGAACGATTTATTGCAATTTACCTTTGCGGCAGACCGTGATGGAGTTCGGATGACCGAGCGATACGATTCATTATCATCACCAGCGTTCTCAATGTTGCGGCACATTGTTGGCCAAGCGCGAATGGCGGGAATATCACTTTCAGTATGTGGGGAGATGGCCTCTGACCCTTTGGGTGTAATAGCGCTTGTAGGTCTTGGGGTGCGAAGTCTATCGGTTGTACCTACATCAATTAATTCAATTAAAGAGGTAGTTAGGAACCTTGATGCGAAGAGTGCTGAAAAATTAGTTTTGGAGCTGATTGACTCAGAGGAGCATAGTGTGCGCAGTCAATTTCATGAATATGCTTTGGCGGAAGGAATCCCTCTAGAGCCCTGAATTTAAATCATTGATGTTGGCTGTAGCAGCGGTTATGAGTATCTTTGAATTCAAGTAGTTTAGAATCACCTTCCAATAGCACAGTGCGGTAGGTGGTCTATCGAAATTAGGAACGGGCATTCCTTCGGTGGGTGACAACGGCAAACTAAAACTTTGGGTGGTGGCAGGAGCTACCCAAACTGCGACACCAAAATTGGTGCCGGAAGATGGGGAGCCTGTTGGTCTTTTCCTTAGGGGACTGCGCGAGCAAAAAAGCATTACCGTTGATGAAGTCGCTAGCCAAATTCGAATACGTAATGTTTATATTTCTGCGATTGAGGATGACAGGTACGAGGCTTTGCCTGGCAGAGCATACGCTTTAGGTTTTGTTCGAACTTACGCTGAATTTTTAGGGGCAAATTCTGCAGAGGTGTCCCGACGTGCCATGAAAGGCATTGATGCGCTTCCAAAGGCGCCGCTTAAAACAAAAATTCCTGAGGTTGAGCGAGAGCCTAGAACTGCGGTGGCAGCGGCAGCAGGGATCTGTATTGCCTTGGCCGGATATGTCTACTGGTATTTCGATAACAATAAATCTCGGTTTGAAAATGCAGCTGAGACGCTAGCAAAGCTTGAGAGCCCTTCATTTTTGGATGGACCCGAACCAGTCCGCTTAACCTCAGATCCATACCGTCCTTTCCCTGAGATTCAGCCGCCATCTAGTCCTAAAATTGTGGCGCTTCAGCTTCCATCAGACGTTAACAGGCCTGTAGCCAGGCCATTGCCACCCTCAAGGCAAAGCTCGCAGAGCGTAGTTGATAATCAAATAATTCGACCATCTGACCTTCCAGCGCAGGGCAGCTTAGCTGAGGAACTTCCAGAACCGCGTTTGGTTGCTGCTCAGGTCGATGATAATTGGTCAATACCTGCGCCAGGCCCTGCAATGGCTGCAATAGGCCCGAGTTATACCGCTGCAGCTCCTGCTGCTCACACACCCCCATCTTTGTCAACTAATGCTATTTCCTCTCCAGAACCCGCCTCTGGTATGGTGCAGCTTGTGGCCGCCTTTGATACCTGGATCGAAATTCGTTCAGTTAAGACTGATAAAGTTCTTTTTTCGCGAGTGCTTCGTAAGGGAGAAGTCTATCGAGTTCCAGATCGAACTGGGTTGACACTTACCACAGGGAATGCTGCAGGACTTGAAGTGCACATTGATGAGCTGTTAGCTCCTCCGTTGGGAACATATGGGGAGGTTGTGCGTGATTTGCATTTAGATGCGAAGGAACTTCTTGCTAGCCGTTAGCATCTTCTGAGCACTCGTGCAGTTAGCGAACAGGCAATATTCAATATTTAAAATGTCAATTACCTGGGTGTGTCTAAAATGAGCATTCGGCCTTATCGTCATATTGAAAGACGCAAGTCTCGGCGGATTATGGTTGGGAACGTAGCTGTTGGTGGAGATGCGCCGATAACCGTTCAAACAATGACTAACTCTCTAACGAGTGATGCTGGGGCTACAATTGATCAGATTCGAATAGCAGAGGAAGCAGGGGTTGATATCGTTCGCGTTTCTTGCCCGGATGAAGCCTCAACTGCCGCTTTGAAAGAAATTGTTCACGCAGCAAATGTCCCAATTGTTGCTGATATCCACTTTCACTATCGTCGTGCTATCGAAGCAGCAAAAGCTGGGGCGGCATGCCTGCGCATAAATCCTGGTAACATTGGCTCTGCTGAACGAGTTAAGGAAGTCGTTCAGGCTGCAAAGGATCATGGTTGTGCTATCCGTATCGGAGTAAATGCAGGAAGTTTAGAGAAGCATCTTTTGGAAAAATATGGAGAGCCTTGTCCAGAGGCACTTGTTGAAAGTGCTCTAGATCATGCGCGAATATTAGAGGATCACGACTTTACAGAGTTCAAAATAAGCGTAAAGGCATCTGACGTTTTTCTTGCTGTTGCTGCCTATCAAGGTCTCGCAGACGCGTGTGATTATCCGCTACATCTTGGCATTACTGAGGCTGGCGGACTTCGCGGAGGGACGGTAAAGAGTTCGGTCGGCATTGGGTCTTTGCTTTGGGCTGGTATTGGCGACACGCTCCGTGTTTCCCTTTCAGCCGACCCGGCTGAGGAGGTTAAGGTTGGCTTTGACATATTAAAGTCACTTGGCCTTCGTCATCGGGGTATCAACGTTATTTCTTGTCCATCTTGTGCTCGCCAACAATTCGACGTGATAAATACTGTGGCGCTCTTGGAAAAACGACTAGCTCACATATCCACGCCAATGACAGTCTCTGTGATTGGTTGCGTTGTTAATGGACCAGGAGAAGCTCGGGAAACTGACATTGGTGTTACTGGTGGTGGGAAGGGTACCCATATGGTCTATGTGAGTGGTTTGCCCGATCATCGAATTACTGATGTTGATCTCGTGGACCACCTGGTTACCCAGATTGAGTCAAAAGCTGCTGAGATCGAAAATGAACGTTTAGAAGCTGCCTCTGCAGAGTTGCAATAGTAGAGAGTTATTATTGATGTCAGTGCGCCCAGTCCGCGGGACGGTTGATCTTTTTCCAGATGATATTCGTCGTCATCGTCGCGTAATAGAAACTGCTCGAGATCTTGCCGAACTTTATGGGTTTGGAGAAATACAGACCCCTGTTTTTGAATTTACGGAGGTGTTTGCGCGCACTCTTGGGGACGTTTCTGATGTAGTGACAAAAGAAATGTACACATTTGAGGACCGTGGCGGAGAGAAAATTACCTTGCGCCCAGAGAACACTGCTGGTGTTGCAAGGGCTTATATCTCTGGGAAACTCCAAAACGAACTTCCGCTAAAATATTTCTATGCGGGACCCATGTTTCGATATGAGCGACCACAGAAAGGTCGTCAGCGTCAGTTTCATCAAATTGGTGTTGAATTGTTCGGCGTTCCATTTCCGTCAGGGGACGTCGAGGTAATAGCTCTTGCTGCCCAATTGTTAGATAAACTGGGAATGCGTGATCACTGCGTCCTCAACCTCAATACTTTGGGCGATATAGAAAGTCGTGAAACTTACCGTGCCGCATTAGTTGAATATTTTTCTTCACATAAGACTAGGTTATCTTCCGACAGTCTCGCCCGTCTTGATAAAAACCCGTTGCGTATCCTTGATTCCAAGGATGAGAGTGACAAAAAAGTGGTTGAAGGAGCCCCCTCTTTCAATGAATTTCTTACAACTATGGCTTCGGACTTCTTCGCCGAAGTACTTCAGGGGCTCGATGAGTTAGATATTTCTTATGTTCTGAACCCACGTCTCGTAAGGGGGCTTGATTATTACTGCCATACAGCTTTTGAGTTTGTAACAGATGCATTAGGTGCTCAAGGGACAGTCATAGGTGGTGGGCGCTACGATGGCCTTATCGGTATAATGGGGGGAGCTAGCACACCTGGAGTGGGTTGGGCTGGTGGTATAGAACGGCTCGCAATGCTTGCTGATCAGACATTACCTGAAATAACCACTTCTAAACCTATTTCACTAATTCCAATTGGCGCTGCTGCAGAGAAAAAATTAAAGCAACTTGCCTATGTTCTCAGGGGAAATGGTCAACATGTCGATATTTCTTTCTCTGGAAATCTCAAAAGGCGCATGCAGAGGGCTGGTAAGCTTGGTGCCCGGTTTGCATTAATTGTTGGTGAGGACGAGTTACACGCTAACAAAGCTACACTCAGAGATATGGAGAGTGGCTCGCAGGAAGAGATAAGACTGCAAGATGTAGTTAAGCGGTTATCTGACCTATGAGTTTTGATGAAAAACTTGCACAGGTTTTAAGTCGTGTTGAAGAATTATCAGCACGCATGTCAGGCGAAGAGCTATCGGCAGAAGAGTTGGTGAAACTCTCCAAGGAGTATAGTGAACTTGACCCTATTGCCGCTGCCATCCGAAATCTTCAAGCTCTGCGTGATGAATTTGGTGATCTAGAAGAAATTCTGAATGATACTGAGTCCGATGCCGAGATGCGCCAACTTGCAGAGCTTGAGAAACTGGACTTAGGTCAAAAAATTGAGACCGCAGAGCGTGATGTAATGATTGCTCTGTTGCCAAAAGATGCGGACGATGAACGCAATGCAATCCTAGAAGTGCGGCCAGGAACAGGAGGCGACGAAGCCGCCTTATTCGCAGCAGATTTGTTTAGGATGTATCAGAGATATGCTGAGTCACAAGGTTGGAAGTTTGAATCTTTATCTGTTAGCGAAACAGAACTTGGCGGTCTAAAAGAAGCTGTTGCAGAAATCGGTGGTCGTGGTGTCTTCGCAAAGATGAAGTTTGAATCAGGAGGCCATAGAGTGCAGCGTGTTCCAACAACGGAGCAAGGGGGGCGCATCCATACCTCTGCAGCAACCGTGGCGGTATTACCTGAGGTTCAGGAAGTTGATGTTTTAATAGACGAAAAAGACCTCCGGATTGACACGTTCCGATCTCAGGGTGCTGGTGGACAGCACGTCAATACAACTGACTCTGCCGTCCGGATCACACATCTTCCAACTGGTATTGTTGTCAACCAGCAAGATGAGAAGTCGCAACATAAAAATCGCGCCAAGGCAATGACCATCTTACGCGCTAGAATTTATGAGGCTGAGCGTGAGCGTCGAGATGCCGAGCGAGCAGCAGAGCGGCGAACGCAGGTAGGGTCTGGTGATAGATCTGAGAGAATTAGGACCTATAATTTCCCTCAGGGGAGGGTTACAGATCACCGTATTAATCTAACTCTTTACAAAATCGACCAAGTTGTAGCTGGAACGGGTTTAGCTGAGTTTATTGATGCATTAGTCGCCGAAGATCAGGCTTCACGACTGGCTAATATGGAATGACGGCTGATGAGTGGATTAAGGCGGCTTCCTATCGATTGACGGGACTGGAGCGGCCGCGCGCTGAAGCTAGAAATTTACTTGCTTTGGCATTGAAGGTTTCACCAGAATACTTGTTTTCTTATCCAGAAACTGAAATTTCATGTGAGAATATTTCAACTGCTGAATTATTCATTGGACGTCGTATTGCAGGTGAACCTCTTTCAAGAATTTCTGGTTTTCGTGAGTTTTGGAGCCTAGATTTTTATATCGGTGATGAGGTTTTAGATCCTCGGCCTGATACGGAGGTTTTAGTTGAGGCTGGTTTAGAGGCTATCAATCAACGGGAAATTCCATACATTTTGGACTTGGGAACGGGCTCAGGTTGCATTTTGTTAGCTTTGCTCTCTGAAATTCGAGACGCATTCGGTATAGGGATTGACCGGGCCAAGGGTGCTTGCAGATTTGCAAAGATGAACAGTCAAAGGCTTGGTCTTTCTAATCGTTCTGCATTTGTATGCGCAGATTGGGGAAGGGCCCTCAAAGCCGTAACTTCGCAATTTCAGGGGTTTGATCTGATTGTCACAAACCCCCCATATGTAGGAACGGTTCAAGGTCCGCGGCCAGACACGGCCACTGAAAGTTTTGACCCACCCTCGGCCCTTTATGCTGGCATTGATGGTCTTAGTGCTTACAAAGAATTAAGTCACCAAATCCCCAAGCTTATGGCGGCCAGTGGTACCGTCGTGATTGAAATAGGTGAGGGGCAAGCTGCATCAGTGAATAAGATATTTACTGATGCAGGGTTGAGGATGAAACGTGAATTCTATGATCTTGGAGGCCATTTGCGCTGCCTAACCTTCAAAGTTGCTTAAAATTACGCAGATTTTTCAATAAAGATGTTGGCATTTCATATAAATTCGGTATACCTAGAGTTGCGTCCAAGAGGAGTTTGCTCCTAAGGCGTGCCATTTTCACCGACACAGCATTAGACCACCTTCAAATTGATGGTATCGTCAAGTTGTAGTTTGGATTGTAAATATGGCCACCCCCGCAACTTAGAGCGGATATTCAGACTATGAATCAAAGACGGCCGCGTGGTCGAAATAACAATAATAATCGTGGTAGGCACCAGAATCCACGGAACCAGACCTTTGACAGCAATGGTCCGGGAGGCCGGGTGCGTGGGTCTGCTTCGCAAGTGTTGGACCGTTATCTGGCGCAAGCTCGTGATGCTCAGGCAGCTGGAGACTCTATCCTTGCAGAAAACCTGTTCCAGCACGCAGAGCACTATTATAGAGTGCTAAGTGCAGCAAATGCTGCCATGGAACAGCAGCAACGAGAACGTCACGGCTCTTACGAAGACCGACGCTCCTATCGCCCTGAAAACACAGATGCAGAGCATGATGCCCGATCCGAAGATCAGAGTGATCGCGATGACCGGCAGGACCGTTCTGAACGCTCTGATCTGCGTGAGGATCGCGACCCTGATAATTATGTTGCTACGGAGGATGCAGAGCCGCGCAATCCTCGTAGAGTATCAGGTCGCGTAAGGTCTGCAGAAGCAGAAATGGGTGAAAGTGATAGCGATCAGGCCGTTGTAGAAAATTACACCCCTCAGCCACGCCGCCGAACTGCTCGTACTCCGAAGCCTGTAGAGGAACCCAGGCTTGAATTAGAAGATGAAAATACAGAGGAGCTCGACGTTGCATTCTTAAAGGCGGAGCCTAAGCCTCGGCGCCGGCGTCGTACTTCATCAGAGATAGAAACAGCTGAAGCATCAGATTGATTGCAGTGTCGACTAAAATACTAACTTCCCAGCAATCGCAGAGTTATAAAAACGACGGTTTTGTATCACCAATACAGGTGCTTTCAGCGGAGGAATCGCTTAGGTATCGTAAGCGGTTTGAGAATTATGAGCATCAGCATGGTGGGTGGTATGAGCTCTCAAAAGGTCAGAAATTATATTTGATACAAACATGGGCGGCCGAACTCGCTTCTCATCCTAAAGTCCTCGATGGTGTCGAAGACGTATTGGGTTCCGATTTGTTGGTTTGGGGATTGAGTCTCTTTGTTAAAGAAGCCAAGGCGCCAGGCTTTGTCTCTTGGCATCAAGATTCCACCTATTGGGGTCTATCTAAACCCAAGGTAGTCACGGCATGGATAGCGCTTTCACCAGCAACTATTGACTCGGGATGTATGAAAATGCTTCCCGGCTCTCACTCGATGGACCAAAGACCTCACAAAGATACGTTGGCTTCTGATAACCTTCTTACGCGAGGCCAAGAAATCCAGATGAACATCGATGATTCAGATGGCGTGTTCTGTCCTCTTGAACCTGGCGAAATGTCACTTCATCACGTTCGTACGGTTCATGCGTCTGAACCTAATAATGGTTCAGATCGACGTATTGGTGTTGCTATCCGATATATTACTCCCGACGTCGAACAAGTTAATGGTGCAAAAGATAGTGCATGGCTTGTCCGGGGAGAGGACCGATTTAACAATTTTATTCTCGAGAGTCCGCCCAAATCAGACATGGACGAAGCGGCTCTAGCCGAGCGGGAGCGGATTATGAGCCTTCGGCAAGGTGTCCTCTATAAAGGCGTTAAGGGGACCCCTGCAAAACTCAAAAGGTAAATTCTGGTGGATGGGATTTAGCCGTAGCAGTACTTCAAAAATATTTTAATGTTTAATTCCTATAATTTCTAATAATTATCCAACACGAAAAGCCCGCACCCTATGGGCGCAGGCTTAGTATTCACGAAATACAATCAATTCTGTGGCTTAGTAGCCTTCGCGCTCAAGGCGCTTGCGAAGCATCTTTCTATGTCGACGCACGGCCTCGGCCCGCTCACGGGCGCGCTTTTCCGATGGCTTCTCGAATGAGCGGCGAAGCTTCATTTCGCGGAAGATACCCTCGCGTTGCATCTTCTTTTTAAGGGCACGAAGAGCCTGATCTACATTATTATCACGAACACTTACTAGCAAAATTTTTCCTTTAGTCGAGCATATGCGCATTCGCGGCTATACCCACGAAAGCTTTTCATTTCTTTAAACCAAGTACATATAACATTTCAAGCTCTTCTTGCACTTAGTTGTTGGGTGGCGCGTCATCAAAATTGTTATTGTGAGTTCGGTATATGTCTATTCTGAAAATTGCTCGTATGGGTCATCCAATTTTATTGGAAAGGTCAAAGACCCTAAATTCAAGTGAAATTGCCAGCAATCTAGAGCTTCAAAAGCTTATTGATGACATGGTTGAAACGCTCAAAGACTCTGGTGGCGTTGGTTTGGCTGGTCCGCAGGTATATGCAGATAAAAGAGTAATATTGGCTATGGCACCGCAATCAGATGATACGAGCCATGGAAATACTGAATTTACCGTCCTCATAAATCCAGAGTTGGAATTTAGGGACAAAGAGCAGGAGCTTGGATGGGAAGGGTGTTTATCGATTCCTGGCCTGCGAGGAGCAGTGCCCCGGGCTCGTAAATTAATTTATCGAGGGTTTGATCGAACTGGGCGAAGTGTAGAGGCTGAAGCTGAGGGTTTTTTTGCTCGTATTTTGCAGCATGAGGTCGATCACTTGGATGGTATTCTTTATCCTATGAGGATGACAGATTTTCGTCATTTTGGTTTCGATGAAGAGTTGGCCCGAATTGAGCGAGAAGCCGCTTATGAAACAGAGGAAAGCATTGAATGAACAAAGCTAATGAAAAACTTAGGCTGGAAATTTTAAATGCGGCTCTCGAACATATCCCATTTGATGGCTGGACCTGCCATGCCTTAAAGGCGGGTGCAATCGACGCTGGGTATCCAGAAATAGACGCAGAGCGAGCGTTCCCGGGAGGGCCCGCAGAAGCGGCGGAGTTTCACTCGTTTCTGTCTGATAGGGCTATGGTGTCGTCGTTTTTTGAATGCGAACCAATGCCATCACGTACCAAAGAAAAGGTGGCAGCACTGATCCGCATACGTCTTGAAGGGGTTGCGGGCCAAAAGGAAGTGGTCCGTTTAGGATTGGGTTTACTTGCGAGACCTCAACATTGGACCAAGGGCGCACGAGCGCTTGCAAAAACAGCAGATGAAATTTGGAAAGCAGCGGGGGATCGCTCGTCGGACTTTAATTGGTATACAAAGCGCGGCTTAGTTGCAGCTGTGTATTTCTCTACGGTTACTTATTGGCTGAACGATATGTCAGAGGATTATCAGGAAACGTGGGCATTTCTTGATCGTCGGTTGGATGATGCCATGCGTATCCCAAGGAAAGCCATGGGTGTTCTGGATAAACTTCGCACAAACCTTCCTCGGTCCGAAGGACTTTTCGCGGCTTTAAAACAGCGCCATATGGCAAGGCGATGGTGATTAATCAGCCTACATACTTTTAGTTAAGTGGTAGGCTTTGCTGATACCTTTTTGCCCGTACATGCGAACGACCAATTTATTTTTTCCAGAATTTCTTTCATAGCCCCCTTTTCGGAGTTATCATTTTGAAATGAGAAGGCTGTCATCTGCGTTAAGGAAAGGGATTGCTCATAAAGCATCTGTTGCCCTGCTTTTTTTTCTAGCTTCATGTGCGCCAGGGATCCCGGACAATCCTGATAATGCTTGTGATATATTTAAGGAAAAAAGAAGTTGGTATCTTTCATCATTTGACATTGAGAAAAAGTACGGGCTTCCAATGCAAGTTCAGCTGGCCATTATTCGCCAGGAGTCTAGTTACGTTCATGATGCAAAGACCCCAAGAAAAACCTTTTTGGGAATACCCCTGTGGTGGCGTCAGTCAACAGCATATGGATATGTTCAGGCTCTAGACGGCACTTGGCGTGATTTTCAAAAAGCTACGGGTGATAGTTCTGCTCGAAGGGACAATTATGACGACTCAGTAAAGTTTCTAGGTTGGTATAACGATATATCGTTTAACAGATTAAAAATTCGTAAAAATGATGCGTATAATCTGTACCTTGCGTATCACGAGGGCCACGGTGGTTGGAAGAGAAAAACATATCTTAAAAAGAAATGGCTAATGAAAGTGGCTAAGAAGGTTCAGAGAAACTCGTTGATATATGGAAAACAACTAAGTCGTTGCAGAAAATCCTTGAAATCTTCTTGGTGGGCTTTCTGGGAGTAGTGGTGAACGTCGCCGTGTAAAACGGTTAGTCTATATCCCCTTCTCTTATTAGAGTGATTTCAATCTCTCCATTGCTTTCTAACCTGACTAGTTTCCAGCTTTCTACCTCTAATCCAAGTATTTCCTGCGCTTCAAATAGCATCCCAACAATTAAGTCGTCCTTTAAATTTTCGTCGTTACTCTGTGTTGTGATATCGACCAGGTCTCTGCCATTTCGCGCGGTTAAAACAAATTCATAAGTCATGTTAGCATTCCAACAGTTGGTACTCTGTTAACTGGATGCCATTTTATTTTTTTCAATGGGCAGACGTTGTTACTCAGGTTTAGCAAATTTTTCTATGTCAATTGATAATTCCGAATTCTATAAGAATCGTTAAGCCACCAATCCATACACCAAAGAATGCTGCACAGAACCCAATCACCTTAAAAGCTTTTGCCCAAGTCGATTTTTGCAGCATTATTCTACTTCGAGTTTTTAGTCCTTTAAGTGTTTCAATTGCTTTTAGGCTAAATGATAATAACACGATGTAGAGAAATATAGCGGCAAAGATATGCTGAAAATCAGCATCACCCCAACCCACCTGCCAAGTTGCTGTCTTAACCGTAGCGTCTGCCCATCTGTCAAAACCATTCATTGTCTCTCGTTTCGTCCTCCATCTTGATGCTCTACGTACCTCAATGAAAAAAGGGCTTCACCGAAGTGAAGCCCCAAAAAATATATAATATTTTTTGTGTAACGATTAACGCTTAGAGAACTGGAAGCTCCGTCGGGCCTTGGCTCGGCCGTACTTCTTACGTTCGACAACGCGACTATCTCGTGTCACAAATCCTGCTTGCTTCAAAGCAGGGCGAAGGCTTGGTTCAAACGCGATAAGAGCGCGAGTAAGGCCATGGCGGACAGCGCCTGCCTGACCTGATAACCCGCCGCCTTTAACCGTGCACATTAAGTCGTATTGGTTAAGGCGATCCGCAATTGCAAAAGGAGCTAACGCGTGCATCTGTAAGGTGGGCCGGGCAAAGTAGTCGGTAATTTGCTTGCCATTCACCGACATCTGTCCTTTTCCAGGCTTTATCCAAACCCGGGCTACGGACGACTTTCTGCGACCTGTTCCATAACTGCGTCCAAACTGGTCGATTTTTGGCTCAGGAAGTGCAGCGGTAGTTTCAGCTGAGGCGTTAACAACCTCTGTTGAAGCTTCCCCATCAAGCGCGTCTTTTAAGTCTGCAAGAGTGCGCGTTTCTTCGGTCATCAACGGGTCCTCCGCGGGCGCTGGGCATTTTTAACGTTCATGCTCGACACATCGAGCGGCTTTGGCTGTTGTGCATCGTGAGAATGCTCTGCTCCGCCATACACATGCAGCTTTTTCATTGCAGCACGGGCGAGTTTTGTCTTTGGCATCATGCGCTCAACTGCTTTTTCGATGACGCGCTCAGGAAACTCGCCTTCTAAAATTTGGCGAGCAGTTCTGCCTTTGATGCCCCCAGGATATCCTGTGTGCCAATAATAAGTCTTAGTATCGCGCTTATTATTACCGTTCATCGCCACCTTTTCAGCATTTATGACGACGATATGGTCGCCACAGTCAACGTGCGGGGTGTAAGATGGTTTATGTTTGCCTCGGAGACGCATGGCAATCAACGCAGCCAACCGGCCGAGAACTAACCCGTCCGCATCGATTACGTACCAATCGCGTGCAACTTCCCCTGGCTTGGCGGAGACCGTAGTCATCGCTTGCCTACTCCAGTAAAATAAAAATCAACAACGCCGAAGCGCTGCTCAAAGGAACGCGTGTTCTAAAGTCGCAAATACCATTCGTCAATGAAAAAATGCTGGAAATTCCGATATTTGCAAATGGGGTACTATAGTAGCGCTTATGATGGCAGAGCGTATGAACCTGTACCATGAGCAACTATCGAGGCTTGGTTTGAGGATGAATGGACGTGCACTTCAAAGAATGCCATCCGGCGGCCTATTCGGAGGGGATTAGCCTTAGCAATCAGTTCTTCAAGGTCTGGTGGTTGTAAAAAGGTTGTATTGATGTTTGCTGTTAGCGCCATGGGGGTCCAACCAAAATAAGCGTTGACCCCAGCAAACATAGCGACGTCTACTAAAGCCATTACTGCAGGCCCTGAAATTGATCCACCCGGTCTAACAAGATCAGGGGCATACGGAAGCCGACTTTCCGCTTCTCCATTATTTCTAAGTGCTGTAGCCATTATCCCAAGCTGTTTAGAGAGGGGGACGAGCTGATGCAGTCTTTTAGTAAACTCAAAAGCATTAAGTGGCTTTCCTATCTCATACTCTTCCATGCCGTTCCCCATTGGCCTTTGGGCCATGCAGCGTTAATCTTTACTAATGAACCTCGAAGGTTAAGTGCACTATGCCCGAAACTTTGACATCAACCGATAGCTCCTTCGTTCTTCGCGAAGATCAGTCCGGTATAGCGATTTTAACCCTGAATAGGCCAGAGAAGCGAAATCCCCTTTCCGAAGGTATGCTTAAGCAGCTCACAGAGATTTTAAACGATATCAATGACGAACCTGCGGTACGGGTAGTTATTCTTTCTCATACAGGTCCGTCATTCTCCGCTGGGCACGACCTAAAAGAGGTGCGGGCCAACCAATCCGTTCAATACTATAACTGGTTGATGAATTTGTGTTCCAATTTAATGCTGAGTATCGTCCGCCTTCAAAAACCTGTGATAGCGGCAGTTGAAGGTGTCGCTACCGCTGCGGGTTGCCAGCTCGTAGCATCCTGTGATCTCGCAATAGCGGGTGAAAATGCAAGTTTTTCGACTCCGGGTGTAAATATTGGTCTTTTCTGCTCTACCCCGATGGTGGCGCTTTCACGGAATGTTGCTTCCAAGCATGCTATGGAAATGCTGCTCACAGGCGATCCAATAGATGCAAAAGAAGCGGCTCGTATTGGTCTGATAAATCGCGCAGTTACCGCTGGTACTGCTTCCGCTGAAGCATATCAATTGGCTTTAAAGATCGCATCTAAGTCAGCAATGACACTCCGTATTGGTAAGGAAGCGTTTTATCGACAGCAGGAAATGCAGCTTGATGTTGCTTATTCTTTTACTTCGGAAGTCATGACAACAAATTTAATGGCGGAAGACGCAGGTGAAGGCATAGATGCTTTTATCGAAAAACGTTCGCCGCAATGGAAAGATCGATAGAAAGGTTTTCGTATGCAGATTGGTGTTCAAGTTCCTCATCGTGGGCCAATGACGGATCCAGCTTGTATCCAGGCGATCGTCTCAGAGGGAGAAGCCCTAGGATATGAAGTATTGATTGTATCCGACCATATTGTCGTTCCAAAGGATATCGATAGTAGGTACCCGTATTCTGAAGCTGGTGATTTTCCAGGCCGTGTGGGCGGCGAGTGTATGGAACAGCTTACCTTGCTAGCTTACGTGGCCGCGATGACCAAAAAGGCAAAGCTCCTTACATCTGTAATGGTCGTGCCGCACAGGGAACCTCTTTTGGCAGCTAAATCTTTGGCAACAACGGATCAGCTTTCAGGTGGTCGATTGATCGTTGGTTGTGGAACTGGTTGGATGAGAGAAGAGTTTGACGCGATTGGAGCGGACTTTGATAATCGTGGCGCTGTAACCGATGACTACATTCGAATTTTTAAAAAGGTATGGACAGAGGATGACCCCCAGCATTCAAGTCAGTGGTCAACCTTTTCCAATATTGCTTTCAGGCCTCAGCCTCTTCAAAAACCTCATCCTCCCATATGGATTGGGGGCGAGTCAGGTAGAGCACAGCGCCGCGTCGCAGAGTTAGCGGACGGCTGGTACCCACTTGGGGCCAATCCTCGTCAGCCCTTAGATACACCCGATCGATACCTAGCTGCACGCGATCAGCTTTGGAAGAAGGTTGAGGCTGCGGGCCGTAGCCCAGAAGATATTACTCTTGCTTATAATGCACCTTTTCACTTTTCCGAAGAGCAGAAGAACCGTGAGGGAACTCGACAATTCTTGACGGGCTCTGCTCAGGCAAGAGCAGATGATTTGAATGCCTTAAAAGACATTGGGGTATCCACTGTTGTCATTTCGACAGCTGGAACAACACTAGAGAAAACCTTAGACCGCATGCGAGAATTTCAGGAGAATGTGCGGCCATTGATGTCTTAGCCCTTGAGCAATCTCTAGCTTGGTCAGACGCAAAAGTTGATTCTCCAAGTTGGTATAGGCTCAACCGGCTGTCTGTTGAGCCTAGTATTTGGTTGCAGCCCGTTTAAGCTCAGGTACGGTCCAAAAGATTGCAACTGGGATACAAATGGCGGTTAAGGACCAAGCAATCACCATAATGTAGCCATCGGTCAAATCGTGGATTACACCGCCCATCGTTGCTCCAACTGCTGCCCCAGCACCCATACAGAGGAAAATCGCGCCCATAATTAATCCAAGATCTCGTCCACGGCCAAAAATTCTTGCTGTGAGTGCGGAAATTACGGGGCCACGACTTCCGAAACTCGCGCCGTACGAAATAACAAAAGCCCAGAGTAGAAAATTTGACGGACTAACTGTCATCATGAAGAGAAGTAAATACCCTGATATCGTTAAGCTGTAGGACAATGTTACTGAAAGCAGAGCACCATACCTATCCGCGATTATTCCGAAAATCAGAAGACCACAAGTTGCAGAAATTCCAGAAACACCAAAAGCGCTTGCTGCTGTTATCGGATTAGTGCCTTGCTCAATGAGAAAAGCGACAACTTGGGGTTGAACGGCAAACATTGATATTGCTGTAAGAAAATGAACTGCTGACAAACACCAGTAAGGCCTAGAACGAACCGCACGGCGAAAAGTCCAATCAGATGTTGGAGAGTGTCTACCTTCTGTTTTCGGTCGTCGAAGGTCTGCCCGGCCTTCAGAAATTTTTTGCCATGGAGCAATTGCCACAAGTATGCCAACGCAAATGACAATCAGTCCAATTGAGCTGTAAGCATTTCGCCAACCAAGATCATCAATGAAAGTTTGGGCTACAGGAGAAAAAATCATGACTCCAACGCCAGCTGCACCTGACACTACAGCAACTGCAGTGGTTAAAGATTGCTGAAACCATCGGGCTAGTAATGCGGATTGCACCGCAATACCAAGCGCTGCTGCTCCGAACCCCACGAGGAGGCTTAAGCACAGATAAAATTGCCATAGCGCTTCAAGTTGTGAGGCTAAAATTGGTCCTACAGCAAGGCATCCCATTCCCAGGGGAAAGAGAAATCTTGGTCCAAACTTATCAAATAGCTTACCTGCAACCGGAGAAAAAAGCCCAAGGCAAAGCATTCCAAAAGCGTATACACTGGCTGCCTCCGCTCTGCTCCATCCAAGTTCTTTACTGACCGGAAGAAGGAAGACGGCAAAAGTCTCAGATACACCTCGTGCAGAGGCACTCATCAATACAAAAACGGCAGCAGCTAAAAATCCGAGGTTAAACCGATGATGCAGGGTCAACGCGGTGGCATGCCAAGATATTCCCGAAAGCGGGTTTTCAAAAATGCCCCGTCCTGTGGAGGTAAAGACATTCCAGCTGCTTCTGGACTAATATGAACAGCAGCGAAGGCAGGGCCCTGCACAGATTGCATCCAATCGCGGAGTTCTGTGGCTTCTTCGGTGCTATCAATTCTCCGGGTTGATTTAAAGCCTAATCCTACGGCGGTTTGCACCAAGTCTACCCCGCGCGCAGTATGAGTTAACTGCTGCCCAGTTTCACCGTACCTTCCATTGTCTAATACGATTACTACCAGATTATCCAGGCCTTCCGCACCAGCTGCTGCAAGTCCAGTGAGGCCCATGAGAACCTCGCCGTCTCCGGTGAGCGCTAAAACGCGTTTGGTTGGTTGTGCTGCAGCTAGACCAATTGCCATTGGCACTGCTCCACCCATTGCGCCCCAAAGGTAAAAATTTAGTGGGTGGTCTCCAGCAGCCATCAGGTCGTAGCAAGGTGATCCAAGTCCGGCTACAACAAGCAGATCATCAGATCTGTCGTGCATTAGATTTGCCACTAAAATACGCCGATCTATTAGACCATCTGACTTCTTGATTATTTCAGGGGCACTCATTGTTTGTTGTCTCCTGCACTTCCTGCTGCAAATTTCTTCGTGCCAACTAACTTCTGCGCCAATAATACGGCAGTCATGCAATCACCATTGTATGCTTGGTCAATGGCTGCCCGCACTGTGTCAGCTACATCCTCTGCGCGTTCAACTCTGTAACATTTTACTCCGGCTAACTCGAAATGAGCCTGTGTAGTACCTCCCATTGGCATTTGCCACGAGTTGAACTCACCCCACTCACCACGCATCGTCACAAACATTGGCATGGGAAATCTGCAAGTGGTCATAAGGCTCAGCATGTTGATTGTGTTTCCAACCCCACTGGATTGCATCAGCAACGCACCCTTATCACCGCCCAACCAAGCACCTGCTAGACAGGCTACGGCGTCTTCTTCAGTAGTAACTGAAATTGCGCGCATCTCATTAGCAGCGTGGGCGCGCTCAATAAGCTTTTTGTGGCCAGCGTCGGGTACATAAGCAATTTGTTTTATCCCGGCATTAACTAGGGCTTCAAAAATATCATCCCGCCAGTCGTGGGTCATTTCAGCATCTGTCATCGTTAACTCAATAAGATTAATATGAACCCTGACTTTTACACGAGGCTGTTCTAGACCGCCATATGTCTAACCGCATGACCGATATGCCTGAAGCGCTTGTCCGGGAAGCAAACGCTTTGAGTTGGCCATCCGTAAGGATTAGTTTTTATTACATTGCGATGTTTGGAACCGTTGGAGTTTTTGCACCTTTCCTTCCAATTTGGCTAAAGGACCGAAGCTTATCAGCAGAAGAAATCGGGATAGTGATGTCTGCAATCGCTTGGACCCGAGTAATGGTCAATCCACTTGCTGCACACGTCGCAGATGTAACTGGGCGACGTAGAAGATTGGCATTAATGACTGCAGCTGGGGCTTGTGTGGGTTTGGGATTTGTAACGCAGTCTTATGGGTTTTTTGCTATTTTAGCGGCACTGATTTTTACAGCGGCTTGCCAAGGTCCCGTTTTACCTGTTGGTGAGAATCTTTGCTTACTCACTATTAGAGCCCGTAATTTGTCGTATGGACGACTACGTGCATGGGGCTCGGTCGCTTTCATCGCGGTAGTTACTGGCGCCGGCTATTGGCTCGAGACCGCTCCATCAGATCACGTGATTTACATGTTAATTGGCGGCTGGCTTTTGATCCTGTTTTCGGTAGCTTGGTTGCCTGATCTTCGATCTCCGCCACGGGGCAAGAAAGAAAGAAGGTTTCAAGCAGCTCCTGCATGGGCTCTACTTCGCAATAAAACATTCATACTGCTGCTAGCTGCGGCAGCCGCTAATATGAGTTCACATGCAGTTTTGAATGCCTTTTCATCAATTCACTGGATTGGCGCAGGGATTAGTGAAAGCTCTATTGGCTATCTTTGGTCTATCGGAGTTTTGGCTGAGATAATTCTTTTCTGGATGGCGGCTCCAATCGTTGCACATCTGGGGCCCGGTTGGCTTATGGCCCTTGGTGCTGCTGGAGGTGTTATTCGATGGATTGGCTTGGGTTGGACAACAGATTTTTACGCACTTCTTTTCTTTCAAACGTTGCATGGATTGACCTTTGGCGCCGCTCATTTAGGGGCGATGACATACCTTCAACGACATGTCCCAGCTGAGAGCTCTGCAACAGGTCAAGCGCTATACTCTGCTCTCGGAATGGGAGCTGCTTTGGCTTTAATGCAGCCAATTGCGGGCTGGCTTTATGCTAAAAATGGAGGCGGCGCTTTTTATGCAATGGCTATCTTGGCGGCAGTTGGATTTTTATTCGCAGTATTGCTCGCTTTCAGACTAAGGAAAATTGACCAAAATAGTCCAACCTAAATACATGTTGTGGGATTTAATTCGCACATAAGTTGCGGCTGCTTGTAATTGTTATAGTAAATTTGATTTTTGCAATTTCAAAATGAAGGTTGGCAAAATTGGTAAGCAATTACACAAACCTTGCGTAAACTCTTGCTAGAGTCTAACTCGATTGTTCTTTTGTCCAGGGATTTAGATAAATGGGTTCCTCTGTCTTTATCGACGGTGAGGCTGGCACAACTGGCCTTCAGATATTCGACCGATTGAAGGATCGGAAGGACATAAGTCTCATCCGCCTTGATGACATAGAAAGGAAGGAATTAAAGGCGCGACAAGAAGCTCTTAATGCGGCTGATATTGCTATCTTATGCCTTCCTGACGATGCAGCTCGAGAAGCGGTTGATCTTATTAGAAATACAACCACCCGGGTAATTGATGCTTCAACAGCCCATAGAACGGCTGAGGGTTGGACATATGGTTTCCCCGAATATTCAAAAGACCAAAGACGCCTGATTGGTGAATCTAATAGAATAAGTAACCCTGGCTGCTATTCGGTCACCTCAATTGCTATGCTACATCCGATTATTGCAGCTGGCTTAATTAAGGCAGATTGGCCAATTACAATAAACGCTGTGTCTGGATATTCTGGCGGAGGAAAATCACTTATTGGTGAATTTGAGGGTGAAAATGCATCGCCAAATCAGCAAGTAGTATTTTCTTACGCGTTGAGCTTAAAGCATAAACATCTCCCGGAAATTAAGCGCTGGGGCGGCCTGAGTCATGATCCAATTTTTGAGCCGCATGTGGGGCGTTATCATCAAGGAATGATAGTTAATATTCCTCTGCCTCTTTGGGCGATGCCAGATAAGCCAACACCCGTAGCAATCCATCAGACACTCGCTGCCCATTATGAAAATGAGCCGTTTGTTGAGATTGCATCGCTAGGGCCACCTATGGGTTCAGACCGTTTGGATCCTGAGTGTTTAAACGGTACGAATAAACTTCGGATTCATGTGCTTACCAATCCAGATGGGGATGCTGTGGTATTGTCAGGCGTTTTGGATAATTTGGGTAAGGGCGCATCTGGCCAAGCAGTGCAGACATTGAATTTCTTGATTGGTTCCAGCGAAGATACGGGATTGTAAATCATGCAGTCAGTAAGTTCTTTACCAGCGCCCAAGGGATTAATTTTACCTTTCAAAGGTATCAGCCCAAGAGTGGCAGATGATGTATTTCTAGCTCCAAATTCTGTGGTCGTTGGAGATGTGGAGATAGGTGAGCGCTCAAGCCTTTGGTATAATGTGGTTGTGCGTGCTGATGTAGGGTTAATCAAGATTGGAGCAGGCACGAATATTCAAGATGGATCGGTTGTTCATGTGACAGGTGGCCAATTTGATACTCATATTGGTGACGATGTTCTGATAGGGCATCTGTGCATGATCCATGGGTGCGTCCTTGAAGACAGAGCATTTGTTGGAATGAAAGCAACAATTTTAGATGGTGCTAGAGTTGAGGCAGATGCAATGGTTGCTGCTGGCGCCGTAGTCACACCAAATAAAGTTGTTAAATCAGGTGAGCTTTGGGCTGGAGCACCAGCTAAAAAAATGCGTGATATGGATGCAGACGAAATCCAAAGACGTCGCAAGTCGGCGCCAAATTATGCAATTAATGCTTTAGATCATATTAACTCACTTCGACATGCTTAGGAGCGACATCATGCAGGAATTTTTGGCTGCTAAAGCAGTGTTGCCTGATGATGGAATGGATGGTTGTCTAGTTGCACGAGTTTGGAGACCTGGTTTAGGGGCGTCAGTAGCTGTCATAAAGCCTACAGGCGTTTTCGACATAACGCGCAACTTTCCAACCCTGTCAGACCTCTTAAGTACCGTTGATCCTTCCAATGCGCTTGCTGAGATTACTTTGGGTGAGCGTGTTGGTAGTCTTGATGAGCTTTTAAGAAATAGTTCGTGTGAAATACGATCTGAGAGAGTTGCCCATTTTCTGGCACCACAAGATATTCAGCCGGTTAAAGCTGCAGGAGTTACCTTTGCAGCCTCCATGCTCGAAAGGGTTATAGAGGAACAAGCAAAAGGTGACCCGGCCAAAGCTCAGGCTGTGCGCGCCGCCGTACAGGAAAAAGTTGGTGACGATTTATCAAAGGTAGAACCAGGGTCATCAGCTGCCGAAGGCTTAAAGGAAAAACTAATAGAGTTGGGTGTGTGGTCTCAATATCTAGAAGTGGGAATTGGCCCATACGCTGAAATTTTCACCAAATGCCCACCTATGGCCGCTGTTGGCATAGGGGCAGAGGTTGGTTTGCGTCCTGATAGCCAGTGGAATAATCCTGAACCGGAAATAGTGCTCGTCATCGCGCCTAATGGTGAAATCGTAGGGGCAACACTTGGGAACGATGTTAATCTTCGCGATATAGAGGGCCGTTCCGCTCTATTGCTTGGGCGTGCAAAAGATAACAATGCGTCTTGTAGCTTAGGACCTTTTATACGGTTTTTTGATTCTACTTTCTCTATTGATGATGTTCGTCGATCAGTAGTCTCTTTGACTGTAACGGGACAAGATAACTTCCGAATGGATGGTCGCTCCTCAATGTCTGAGATAAGCAGAGACCCATATGCTTTAGCGAAGGCTACTTTGTCTGAAGATCACCAATATCCAGATGGTGTGTTTTTGATGTGTGGAACAATGTTCGCACCCACAGACCTGCGAGATGGTGAAGGTTTCACCCACAAGTTTGGGGATATTGTGCAAATCTCCACGCCAAAACTTGGATGTTTAGTGAACCGTACCGCATCTACGCACCAAATTCCGGCTTGGACGTATGGTGTGCGTGCGCTGATGCGTAGTTTGGCCAAAAGAGGTCTTAATTAAAATCGTTTTGCACAGTGCTTTTCCAGGAAATCGGGACTTTGAAACCGTACTCTTTTGTAAATAAGTAGATTAACTCAGCTTTGTTTAAAGCGAGATCCTGGAGGAGGGGGATTATTAGGTGGGCCCGCGAAACATTGTGCTTGCCTCATCCAATTCTTCGCACTTTTTCCGGATACTTCGAGTGCTACGTCTTCAATATTCCGTGTTTGTGTCACAACCTGGCAAAACTCTGTTGCCGCACCTTTCACAAATTCTCCAGAATTAATTTGATCCGAATTCCATTCCCATATTGCCCCTGATGGTGCATTCAGAAGGATATGCGGTGGTGGTCCTGGAGGAGCCTCTCCACGATTGGAAAAAGTCCAATTAAATGTGATTGCCCCAAGATGAGCGATGGCTCGAATCCTATCATCATCTTGCCTTTCGGTGCCCAACAAATCATAGATTGCTTGGGAATGAGACCATGTTTCCATAAGGCGTGCTGTTATACTTGACCGGGCGCTCATTTCTGGTCCTACCCATGCAACACGGTGTTTTGGTTCTGCCTCTGCGTAAGCACTTGCTGTGTCAGCGGAAGATTCAAGCCAAGCTTTGACGAGGGCTTGTCCCTCTAATCCTTTCACCCAGCCCCGTTGGTATTCAAAGCGTGAAATTCCACTTTCCGATGCTTTTATTCGAGCATGCTGGGCAACCTGAAACGCTTCTGGGTCAATGAGTGTTAGTCTTGCGTTGGTGTCACCCATATAAAGGTGCGCAAAAATATCGTTAAGGGTCCACCCTTTAAATTGCGTTTCGCGGTTGAATTCAGTGTCGTCGAGAGGGGTGACCAGTTTCTTGAGCGCCTGGCATTCGGCGGCAAAGTCATCGGCCTCTTTGATCATAGGTTGGTTCCTTGTGGCAATGCGTATTTAAAGATACTCAGATGACTAGTTTGTAGGTTAACGGGCAATTTTTTTGAATAATATTTCATAGGGTTAACTTAGTTGCAAAATACAAAGTAGTAAGAAAATATAATGATTGTTTTAAGGTAACTGCCACAAGTTCGTTTGTTCGGTACCTTTTTAATTAATTCTAATGAAGCCCAAATAGATTTTAATGAGGAAGCAAATGATGCAGATAGGTTTTCGCATTCGTGACAATAAAGACAAGGTTTCTGATGTCATATCTGCACAGTTCAAAGATATGCCGGTTGCTAATGTTTCTGACTGTATGGCGAGGATGACCGCGGGAGGCCCAACACTAAGGCCAATGCATGAATCAGGTTCACTTTCAGGACCAGCGTTAACTGTCAAAACCCGACCTGGTGATAATCTTTTGCTTCACAAAGCGATTGATATGGCTAGGCCTGGCGATGTTATCGTTTGCGATGGTGGGGGTGATTGCACAAACTCGCTGATGGGCGAGATAATGTTAGCCTATGCAATAACTAGAGGCGTGGCTGGCTTTGTTATCAACGGAGCTATACGCGATCTTGATGCTTTTAAAGAACGAAATTTGCCTGTCTTTGCAGCAGGTGTTTCTCACCGTGGACCTTATAAGGACGGACCCGGTGAAATCGGTTATGCGATTGCTATTGATGGAATGGTCATTCAGCCAGGCGACCTTGTTATTGGAGATTCGGATGGGGTTCTTTGTGTGCCAAAAAACTCGGCCGAAGAAGTTTTAAAAGCAACCCAGGCTAAAAATGAAGCAGAAGTAAAACAATTTGCTGATATTGAAGCGGGTAAAGTTAATCGTACGTGGGTGGATGACACTCTCAAGCGGTTAGGATGTGTGATGGAATAACGCCTGATTTTATCCGTACTTGCTCTGAAGTAGCCATCTCACCCAGTTGCTATAAAAAATACATGAATTGCTACCCCAAGTTTGTTTAGGCTCTTGGTTAGGGTCGTCATCTGGATAGTAATTTTCAGGTAAGGATATTTCATTACCCTTCTGAAGGTCTCGACGGTATTCAGCATCTAATGTGAGAGCGTCGTACTCAAAGTGATTCAAAACGTGAAGGTGTTGCAAACGTTCGTCAAATAGTGCGCCAAGCCCAGACTGTTCTGAAAAAAGAAGCGGTTTTAAATGAGAAAATTTTCTCAAATCGTCTATTTGGGTCTCAGTCCAACGAGAAACAGGCATTGATGGTTTTGAATCTAGAGATTTTAAAAAAGGTAGGCCTGCTTCACAGAGTGTGTGCTCGTAAACGCCAAATTTCTTCGAAGCCATTAAGTGCTTTGGAATATCATAGTAATGGTAAAGCGCAGCTTGGGCGCCCCAGCAGAGACTTAGAAGTGGAAGCCCGTTGGCACCATTGTTCCCCCGGACCCAATCTAAAATTTCTGTCATTTCTCTCCAATAGATAACATCTTCAAACGGCAGTATTTCTATAGGGGCTCCAGTTATTACAACCGCATCAAACGATGAGTTTGGTCCCAAATCTGGCCAACGTTTGTAAAATTGATCAAGGTGTCCTGGGGGTGCATTCTTTGCGGCATAATTTGACGGTGCAGCAAAAGTCAGCGAAACATTTTCGTTCGTTTGGCCAAGGACTCTGGCTAATTGGATTTCTGTATCCAATTTTTTAGGCATCAAATTAAATACACAAATTTCAAGGCGACGGGTGAGATCTTTGCTGCCTGCGGTAGTGTATACATCTAAGCCTTCGGCCGCGAGGGAAGCTGCAGCCGGTAAATTTTCTGGAAGAATTATACTCATCCAGCAATGTTCCGATTTCGTGATTCAAGACGAGTTCTGCAGGTTGTAATGTACCTGTTAGCTGTTTCTGTGCCGAAGGGATTTTCTTTAATTTCTCGCATGAGGGCGTTGTAAAGAATTTCCATAAAGTTCTCGGGATCAGGAGTGGTATCGGTGTTAGGGCCAAATAGTTCAGCAGCGTCGATAGTCACACCAAAGCGCGCTGCCATGCTCTCATACCTTGGTTTTCTAAACTCTAGTAATTCTGGAAAAAGTGGCCTGGCAAACTCTATTGGGTTTATGCCAACGCCATCTTCAGGTGTCTTCTCAAGCTTTGGGCCTATGAAATTAGGGTTGTAGAAAAGCGGTTTGGGATGGCTTCTAGCTCGCTCCTTTAAAGCTTCTTCTGCGTGGGCATCCGCTCTTATGTAAAGAATGAGCGAGTTGTCTATTAGGGGCCTAATGACCGGGTCTTCTGGATCATCAGGGGTAACGATTTCACACAGAGAACCAGATGCATCGTTTACGAAAGAACTACAACTATAAATATTCCAGGATTTGGAGATGAAGTGGGGTACGTCCTTCATCGATTGGATCTCAGCCTGTCTGTAGAGATTTTGTCTCTGAAGAAATTCTGTTTTTTTGAGGCCGCCAAATTCTGGGTCGCCATAGATGCCAAGAAATGTGGAAACAGGTTCTAGATTGTCTACCGATATATTATGTCCAATAAAAATTGAGTCGGACCGTAATAAATTTGCGACGAATGGATCTTCCATGGACATAATTTTGAATTTCACGTTGTCCAAAATTGGTTCAGACAGATAACGCGTCCCGATCCGATAATCGGCCGAATAATGAAACCATCCTCCATCGCGTCTGAGCGTTTTGGAAAGTGTTGTCTTGCCAACCCCAGACATTCCTAGAAGTGAGATGGCATGCGGCATTTGGGAGAATTCAGTCAGATCAATCATGAGTAAGGTAGACTTATTATTTTCCTGAAAGGTCGCGGATGATAGGGCCAGACTTGAGGAATGCAAGCGCTGGTTAACTGTTGGCAGTCGTGTCTGGGCATCCTATATGGCGTATACAATGATTACTTCACGATCAACTATGTTAACGGCTGCCTTTGACCGACTTGACCGCGGTTCGATTGGGATAGCTGCCACTGCTCTGGCTGCTAATCTTCAACTTGGTGATTGTATTGTGTTGGCGGGTCCTCTTGCTGCCGGCAAGACTACTTTCGTTCAGGCGCTAGCTAAAGCCCTTGGTGAAGTGGATGAGATTACAAGTCCAACATTCACCCTTGCTCACTTTCACACTAATGGTCGTCTTCCGTTGTTGCATATTGATGCATATCGCTTAGAGAGCAGTCACTCATTTACAGATCTTGCTTTACACGATTTTTACGAAACCCACGTAACCGCCATTGAATGGGGTGAGAAATTTATTAATTCTCTGCCAGAATCTTATAGAGTTGAGTTAGTTCCTGATGGAGAGGATACTCGTCGCCTCATTGTCAGCGCCCCCGCACAAAAAGATGAGAATTTGAAAAAAATTTCTAGGGCACTCGACAGATGACACTTACACTTTGCCTTCATTCATCCTCGGCGAAGCCATCTGTATTTGTTTTCCGAGATGGTGAGAAATTCGTACCAAAAATCGATAATTGTATAGGGGATCCCATATCTGGGCCTTCAATTGCAGAATTAGCAGCAGATGCTCTCTCAGCTGCTGATGCCAGTGCAGATGATGTAGACCAGATAGCAATTGATATTGGTCCTGGAAGACTGAGTGCTGTTAGAGCTGCTGTGGCCTTTACAAATGCTTTTAGTTTTGGATTGGGTAAGCCAGTTCTGCCTATTATTTCAAGTTTTGCAGTCGGTTTACTTGCTGAGAGAAAATTTGGATTACCTGCAATTGTGGTCCATAAATCGGCAGGGGGTACAGCTTTTGTAGGGCGTGTTGTAAACGGTTCTTTGGAAACATTACGTCATGGTTCCGTAGATGAAACAGTCAGATTAGTTGCCAAAGGATTACAATCCGTATCCCTCGTTGGAGCGCCGGCCTCTTTGCTGAAAGATATAGAAGTAACACAGATGGGGGATCCAGAAATTTCAGGTGAAATATTCCCTGAGCTCATCAAAGTTGGAGAGTTTGTGGCTGCGCCAGTTCACCCAATCACAGAACAATCGGCTTTGATTAATGTCTAAAGAAAATGCTTCTAAGGCCGCCAATACACTTCAAGCTGGAGGTGTTATCTTAGCCCCAACAGATACGGTCTATGGGCTAATGGCATTGCCTTGTCACGACGATGCCAGGGCGAAAATTTTCAGGCTGAAGAGGCGCCCTGAACATATGAATCTGCAGTTACTTTGCCCAACTGCTTTCGATCCCAAGGATATAGGTGCAATCTTACCTTCAATTGCGGCAGAACTTTTGCGTTGCGATGATATTCGTTCAAAAATTACCTTCGTCCTGCCACTAGATCTGCCTGAAAAGCCAAGATGGTTGTCTGATCGTGTTGAGGTAGGAATAAGGATTCCGGCGGATTCTTCTCTACAGGAGATGCTTTTAAGCACTGGGCCTGTATTTGCTACATCAGCGAATGCGCATGGCAATAAGCCAGGTAAGACCGTGAGTGCAATACTGTCTCAACTAGATGGTTCTCCAGACTTTGTATGGGATGCTGGACTGCTATCTGATGAGGCCTCCACAGTAATTAATTTCAATAATGACCCTCCTGTAGAACTTAGGCGAGGTGCGGCTGGAGATCTCTCTAAATTTGGTGTTCATTATGAGTGAACAGCTAATTTTAGGTATTGAATCCTCTTGCGATGATACAGCTGTTGCGCTGGTTTCTGAGACAGGTGACGTGATATCCGCAGCGACACAAAACCAGGTGCGGATTCATGAAGAGTGGGGAGGTGTATTTCCCGAATTAGCTAGTCGAGCGCATGCGGCTGAAATTATCCCAACTATCAAAGCTGTAATGGCTCAAGCCAATGTTAGTTTGGACTTAATTAGGGCCATCGCTGTCACTCGTGGCCCAGGCCTTATTGGACCATTAATGGTCGGGGTAAATTCAGCAGCTGGCCTTGGAATGGCTTGGGGGAAGCCGGTGATCGGCGTCAACCACCTTCGCGGTCATTTGCGCAGTGCAGCGTTAGAAGGTGGAAATGTGAAGTATCCAGCCTTGGTGTTGCTAGTGTCTGGTGGCCATACATTACTCGCACTAATGACTAACTCGGATGATGTGAAAATTCTTGGTGCTAGTAGAGATGATTCTGTAGGTGAGGCCTATGATAAAACAGCAAGACTACTCGGTCTTGGATTTCCAGGTGGGCCAGAGATAGATAAACTCGCCAAACTTGGAAGACCGAATATTGAATTTCCACGTCCGATGTTGAGAGAAGGACTTGAATTCTCCTTCTCTGGATTGAAAGCCGCCGTTGCTCGATATGTTGAGCGATACCCTGATAGTGAGTCTAAGGATGTGGCGGCTTCATTTGTAGCCTCAGTACTTGATGTTTTAGCGAGTAAATGTGCTATGGCCTTAAAAGAGACGAAAGCCTCCTCTTTGGTTGTAGTGGGTGGTGTGGCGGCAAGCCCGCAAGTTCGTCATCGGATGGAAGAAGTCGCAGTCAGTGCAGGAGCTGAGCTTTCTTTACCTCCTCTGAAATGGTCAACTGACAATGGTGCAATGATAGCATTGGCTGGATGGGATTATGTTAGGTCAGGGCGGTATCCATTGCTCAGACCTGTTGCTCGGCTTTCAATACAGGATTTTTAAGTGCAAGCTTTCTCTAATTTTGGAGAATCAAATGCAGAAAACGTCCAAAGATACTAGGATTATCTTAGACCCACTTGGGTATGCTTTGGGCGCTGAAATTAGAGGTTTAGATATATCGCTTCCGCCAAATCAGAAGGAAGTTGATGCTATAAACGCTATCTGGCAGCAACACCATGTTATAGTTTTTAGAGGCAAAAGGTTGCAGGCAAGTGAGATTGTAAATTTTGCCCAAGAATTTGGTCAGTTAGATGACCATTCCTCTACGCCATTCTACAGGCATAAAGATTTTCCCCAACTGCTGCAAATTACTAATCGCTCAATAGATGGAAGACCTTCTGAGACCCGAAACACTGGTCGAAATTGGCATTCTGATTATTCTTACACGGGGCGTCCGGCAGCGGCATCAATGTTGTACTGCGATCAGAGACCGCCCATTGGTGGTGACACCATGTTTGCAAACATGGTTCGGGCTTATGAGACTCTTTCAACTACGATGCAAGGCATCGTTGATAACCTCCACGCTGTTTATGATATTTCATTAACTGCTGGTTTAAACGAGCGTGACCCTGACAAGACGAAAGAAGTTCGATTGCTGAATCCACCCATCGCTCATCCAGCGGTTCGGGTGCATCCACGAAGTGGGAAGCGCGCTCTCTACGTGTCGGAACGAGTATCTCATTTTCACGGAATGACAAGATCAGAAAGCAGGCCCTTGATAGACTTTTTGTGCTCTCACGCAACCCAGCCAGAAAATATCTATCGCCATGTGTGGCAAGAGGGGGATTTAGTGTGTTGGGATAATCGCACGGTGATGCATATCGCGCTTGCTGATTTTGACGAGGGCAAGCCCCGTCATATGCTGAGAGCTACAGTACTTGGAGAGCAATCTGGTTTCATTGTCGGAGAACATTAGGCCAAGCTAACAGCTTCATTACTAACAGGCCTGCCCGTCAGTTATGGTGATTATCCGTTCTGATGCATCCAGCGAGCATGGTTGGGTGCCCGCTTTGTTTGAGTCCATTCCTCAAGCATTTCCCATTTGACGTCATCTAATTTTTTGCGCATCTCTGTAGTGCCAGTATTCACCGCCAATTCACACCGGTGTCCATTTGGATCGAAAAAATAAATTGACTTGAAGATGGTGTGGTCGATCGGACCTATAACCTCAATCCCATCAGCTTCCATTTTGGCCTTAGCACTTTCAAGTTCTGCGAGTGTTGAAACCTTAAAGGCTAAATGCTGCACCCAAGCCGGTGTGTTGTGATCCCTACCCATTGCCGGTTTGGTTGGTAGTTCAAAAAACGCAAGAACATTTTCGCCTCCAGCATCCAAGAAAACATGCATATAAGGCTCAGGCTCTTTTGTTGAAGGGACTTGGTCCTCAGCGATGGCAAGTATGAAATCCATATTGAGGTATTTTCCATGTTTATATTGTGATGAAAAATAGTGAATTAAATAAATTGGTATATTGGGCTATAAAAATTCTCAAACAGCAATTTGAGAAAGATCCATATTCATTATCTTCCGAAGAACTCATGGCAATAAAATTGTACGATACGAAATTCAAAGAAAAGTTTAATAAGTAACTAATATCAGAGTTGCTGTTTTCTCAATGTAGCCTCTTAATTACTTCAAAAACAAAAATTAGCAGTCTGATAATATTTGATATTGGTTGACTAAATTAAGTTAAATGCTTTTATTTACATAATTATTTTCAGGGGGCTAAAATGGATAAAGTATGTGGTACATGTCAATTTGCTCATATGGAAGTAGATAACCACGATGATGTGTCTATCGAATGCCGTAAATATCCTCCAACAATAATCAATAGCGGCAGCCTAGCAAAATTCCCCAAGATATTACCGAAGTGGCATTGTGGTGAGTACTCCGAGGGGGACAAAAACTACTGGGATTTACTCCCCTGATCATCAAATATGTCAACTCAGCATTTTATAATTCAATTATTTTTGCAGACATTTATATTGATTTTTTGAATTAAATTTCATACCGAAATAGAGTTTTTATTATAATATGGGTGT
>VMBT01000190.1_pt1 | contig 41586 bp, 51 predicted proteins | sample 4404301 | NCBI WGS metagenome assembly VMBT01 (sample SAMN12238535, study PRJNA552566) | marine metagenome | isolation source: Coastal seawater | place: USA: coastal Georgia, Sapelo Island | collected 2008-08/2009-08
GCTTTGCGACTTCAGCAGGTTTTGTTTCTGCTGGTTTTGCTGCCTCAGCTGGTTTAGAAAGTTGTGTTGAAAGTGAATTCAGTTTTGCTTCTAATTCGGCAATCTTGTTTTCAAGATCTTGTTTTGTTTGCTTTTTAGCAGCTGCCATAACCAGCATGCGTAAACTGGGGTTTATGTACATTTGGTTTGATCCTAATTTTATTTTGATCAAGTTTTATAAACTCAAAAAGACATGTATCTACATGGATGATTTTGAGCGTGAATTTCCAGATTTTGATTGGAAGAATACTCCTGCATACAAGCATCCAGGAGGTAAAGATTGTCCATGTCCAAAACACGAGTATATCCGTGAACAGATCAATTTTACAAAGCAGGTAAATGACAAAGGCGGAGAACCATCAAAAGTTACTCTGAAGTTTTGTCCTGATCATTACAGGGTATACATGGATGAAGTCATTCCAGCAATGCCACTCAAATACAAGATTTTGACAAAAATAGCTTTGAAGTTGGGAGCAATACAAATTGAGCAGTTAAAGTACATGGAATCAGAACTGTGTTTTTACTGCAAATTTGGTTCAGGTGGACATGATAAAAAAACAGAGTTACCACCTATGTAGTGTTAATTCCAAAGTTTTCTAGTTAAGCTTATAGTTTAATCAAATTCATCAAATTTATGCCAATTGAAGATATTCATCAACTAATTTCAGAGCTTGAAAAACACGGAGAGTTGAAACGAGTAAAAGTCGAAGTTGATTCAGAATTAGAAATTGCAGAAATTATGCGCAGAGAGATGTATTCAGATGGACCTGCAATTCTATTTGAAAATGTCAAGGGTTTTGATATGCCAGTTTTAGGAAACGCGTTTGGTTCAATGAAGAGATTAGAAATTGCATTAGAAATGACAGACTTTACAGAAATTGGAAAAAGAATAACAGAAATGACTAGAATGGAAATACCATCAGGGTTTTTGAATAAAATTAAAAAACTTCCTGAACTTTCAAAGATGTCCAATTCTTTTCCAAAACAAGAATCCAGTGGACCTGTTACAGAATTTACATCAGCTAGTGCATCATTTGATGAGTTACCAATTTTAAAATCATGGCCTAATGATGCAGGTAAGTTCATCACACTGGGTTTGGTTGCAACAAAACATCCAGAGACAGGAGTAAGGAATCTCGGAACTTATAGAATTCAAATTTTAGATAAAACTCATGCACTAATGCATTGGCAAAAACACAAACGGGGTGCAGACCATAGTGAAATCTCAAAAGACAAAGGTGAAAAAATTCCAGTAGCAATAATTATTGGTGGTGAACCTGCAACGATCTTTTCATCAATTGCGCCAGTTCCAGAAGGTTTAGACAAATACCTATTTGCAGGAATTACTCGAAAAGAAGGAATCAAAACCGTCAAATGTAAAACAATTGATGTAGATGTTCCTGCAAATGCTGAAATTGTTTTGGAAGGATATGTTGATCCTTCTGATTTAAGAGACGAGGGACCATTTGGTGACCATACTGGATACTATACACCAGTTGAACCTTATCCAACATTTACATTAACTGGAATTATGAAAAGAAAAAATCCAATTTATGTCACAACAGTTGTTGGAAAACCAATCTTAGAAGATGCATACATTGGAAAAGTCATTGAACGTTCATTTCTTCCACTGGTTCAAATGTTTCATCCAGAAGTAAGAGATTTCAGTATGCCTGCAGCAGGTTGGTTCCAAGGATTTGCAATAATTTCAATAAAGAAACGATATCCAGGGCAGGCAAAAAAAGTCATGATGGGTTTATGGGGAATGGGACAATTAGCACTGACCAAAATGTTTGTCGTAGTAGATGAAGACATTAACGTTCATGACATTAACGATGTGATTTGGGCAATTACCACAAGAGCAGATGCTGCAAGAGACACAATCATTATCAACAATACTCCTACGGACACTTTGGACCCTGCATCACCTTTAGTCAACCTGGGTTCAAAAATGGGAATTGATGCAACACAAAAGACCAAAGAAGAGGGATATGAAAGAGAAATTCAGAAACCGGTTAAAGTGGATGATGAAACTAGAAAACTAGTGGATTCAAGATGGTCACAATACGAATTATAGAATTTTGACAGTGTTGTAGAAATTATCTCGTTCTTCAACAGAGTAGCCAATTTGATGAATTGCGTTGATGATGATTTTATCGGTTAATTCTGTAGAACGCGCTCCAGTGCAAGAAACAACTTCTTCACCAATCAAAGTCCCTCCAAAATCATCAGCACCATACTGTAGCGCTAGTTGAGCCATTCCAACACCGTTTGTTAGCCACGAGGATTGAATGTGTGGAATTAGTCCATCAAATACTAGTCTGCTAATTGCAATCATTTTCAAAAGTTGGTTTCCTCCAGTTCCATATTCAACTAATCCTTCCTCTTTGAGCAAAGTATTGTTTGGTTCAAAATTCCATGGAATGAAAGCCATGAAGCCTTGAGTTTTTTCCTGTAGTTCTACAAGTTTGTAAAAATGATCAACAATGTCTTTTTTGTTTTCAACATGTCCATACATCATTGTAGCTGATGATGGTAATCCGATTTCATGAGCTTCTTGCATTATTCTAATCCAGTCATTACTAGAAATTTTCTTTGGGCTGATTACATCTTTAACAGAATCAACTAGAATTTCAGCACCGGCTCCAGGAATTGATTGTAAACCTGCATCTTTGAGTCTAGACAAAATTTCTTTTGTTGAGGATTTTTCAACCCTTGCAATCATATCTATTTCAGATGTAGATAATCCATGAACTCCAACATGCGGAAATTTTTCACGGATTAATTTGAACGCATTTTCATAGTATTCAATTTTTAGTTGAGGGTTATGTCCACCTTGAATTAGTACTTGGCGAATTTTAAACAAATCCCATGCAGTTTTAACTCTAGATTCAATTTGTTCTAATGTTAAAGTATATGATTCATCATCTCCAGGGGATCTGTAAAAAGCACAAAATTTGCAATCAGTTACACATACGTTAGTATAATTCAGAATAATATTATTTACAAAGGATGCACGTTTCCCAAATTGCTTTCTAGTAAGAAATCCCGAAACAAGTCCCATTAGGTAAATGTCATCAGATTCAAGTAAACGCATACAATCATCTGGAGATGGTCTTTTTCCATTTAGAGAATTTTCTAAAATATCTTTGATATCGCTTTTTTGTATCTGTTCAGTTGCCTGGCTCAATTGTTCTAAATTCTTTAGAAATTCTATTTAATTCTTGATAGAATTTGTAAATAATTTTTTGAGCATGATATTTTTTAGAAATCAATCAAAATCACGATATTTTTAAGTAGGGAGCAAGAATCATGAGAAAACATGGTCACTGCTACTCAAATCAGATTAAATCGTATTATGAGAAAAGGAAAGATGTTGTGTATTCCAATGGACCATGGAATTTCTAATGGTCCGATTGAAGGTTTAGAAAATCCTGCAGACATTATTTCAAAATGTGAAGGTCATGGAATTACAAGTGTGATAATTAACAAAGGAATTATCAAATCATTACCAAAACCAACCAAAGTTGGAATTTTAGCACATTTTTCAAGTAGTACGTCTTTATCATTATCACCAAATCGTAAAATGCTTACTGGTTCTGTTGAAGAAGCAGTAGCATTAGGAGCAGATGGAGTTTCATTACACATCAATGTTGGAGGGAAAGAAGAACCAGAAATGTTAGAACAATTAGGACTAACTGCAGAAAAATGTCATAGATGGGGAATGCCACTATTGGCCATGATGTATCCAAGAGGAGAGAACGTAAAAAATCCACATGATCCTGAAATTGTTGCACATGTTGCAAGAATTGGAGCTGAATGTGGTGCAGATATTGTAAAAACATTGTATACTGGAGATATTGATTCATTTTCCAAAGTTGTCAAGAGTGTACCAGTTCCAGTAGTAATTGCTGGAGGACCAAAAGCTAAAACTGACTTAGATATTTTACAAATGACTGAAGATGCAATGAAGGCAGGAGCAAAAGGGGTGACATATGGAAGAAATATTTTTGCACATAAAAATCCAGAAAAGATAGTTGAAGCATTAGCAGATGTAATTTTCAGAAAAGTTTCAGCAAAGGAAGCAATGAAAAGAATTGAGTAAATCAAGAGAATTAATTATTGCACCAAAGTGTTCACAAGCACAACTTGTTAAATTACTTCCACAATTAGAAGAAGAGGGAATTAAAACACTATACATTGATCCAAAAAAAATTAACAAAAAAACTAAGATTCAAACAATTTATCCATCTAATAATGCAAATTATGTGGTTTTAGAAAAGGAACCAAAAAAAGTAAAGGGTAAAAAAATTGGGAAAAAATTTCAGGTATTATCTAATACAGACATTGAAGATATTCTCAACATTGCAAAAAAAGGTCTAGATTTTGTTATTGTTGAAGTAAAAGATTGGAAAATAATTCCACTAGAGAATATTATTGCAAAACTCCATAAAATTAATACAAAGATTTTTGCAATTGCAAAAACACCTGAAGAGGTCAGAAAGATGTTTTCAATTTTAGAAGTGGGTGTTGATGGGGTTATTTTTAATTCATCATCAATTAATGAGGTTAGAGAAGCGACCGTATATCTTGGTACTAGAAGTTTTGATATGAAACCCGCAAAAATCATAGATATCAAGGAAGTAGGTGATGGTGAAAGAGTATGTGTAGATACTGCATCAATCCTACACAAGGGTGAAGGGATGTTAATTGGAAGTAGATCAAACTTTTTGTTTTTAGTTCATAATGAATCTGTAGGTTCATCATTTACATCACCACGTCCATTCAGAGTCAATGCAGGAGCAGTTCACTGTTATACATTATCACCAGATGGAACTACAAATTATCTTTCAGAAGTTGAAACAGGTAAAGAAGTTCTTATTCTAAATTCCAAAGGAAAAGCAAGAAGAGCAACTGTTGGAAGATCAAAAATAGAAAGAAGACCAATGTTAATGATTAAAGCAAAAGCAGGAAACGAAATTGGTGGAATTATTGCCCAGGATGCAGAAACCATCAGATTTGTGAAACCTAATGGACAACTAGTTTCAGTTACACATCTGAAAAAAGGAGACACAGTGATGGTTCATTCAAAACCTGCTACGGGAAGGCATTTTGGAATGGAAGTATCAGATGAATATATCCTAGAGAAATAAAATGAAATTCAAAACCTGTGTTTCTATCGCAGAGTCTAAACCAAAAAAAATAAGATCAGAATTAGATAAAGCACTAAAAAAATCAGATTATGCAGAAATCAGATTTGATTTCCTCAAATCAGAACAAATTCCAGAGACATTGGAGTTAATTAAAAAAGATTTAAAAAAATTGGTTTGTACTTTAAGACCAAAAACAGAGGGAGGAAAGTTTCAGGGAAATGAAAAAGAAAGAAGTTCAATTTTAAAATTAATTGCAGAGTATAATCCACTATATTTGGATGTAGAATACAATACACTAAAAAAAAATAAAGAATTAAAAAAATTTCTTGGTGATTCCAAAACAAAAATTTTGGTATCGTGGCATGATTTTAAAAAAACACCAAATCAAAAAAATTTATTAAAACAAATGAAACAAATGTCAAAATTTTCATCAACAGTAAAAATTGTAACTACCGCCAATAATACTGATGATGCAACTAGATTACTGGAATTATATTCAAAAAAAGATAAAACAAATCTAATTTCATTTGCAATGGGAGATTCAGGTAGAATTTCCAGGATTTTATGCCTGTATTTGGGAAGTCCATTCACATATGTCTCATTAGGTAAACCAGTAGCACCAGGTCAATTCAGTGTTGATGAAATAAAAAAAATTACCAATCTGAAAAAGAATTGAGAGTTTAAATCATCATTAAATAAAATTTAGTCATGGGTAAATCATATGCTGTTATTGGAGATCCAATAGATCACTCATTATCACCAAATATTCATAGTGCAGCTTTTAGAGAATTAAATTTAGATGCATCATATATCGCATATAGAATTCCAAGGGACGAATTAGAGATTGGAATAGAAGGATTAAAAAAAATCAAAATAGATGGTTTCAATGTAACGATTCCACACAAAGTAGAGATGATGAAATATTTAGATAAAATAGATGAGACGTGTAGTGTAATTGGAGCAGTAAATACAGTAACTAATGAAAATGGAATTTTAAAGGGATACAATACAGATATGGATGGTTTTTTGGATCCTATTAAAAAAAGGAAAATTGAAATAAAAAATTCCAGAGTATTATTACTTGGAGCAGGAGGAGCAGCACGAGCGATAGTTGCAGGATTTGCAAAAGAGAAATCTCAAGACATATCTATTTACAACAGAACCGAAACCAAATCAAGAGAACTAGTAAAATTTGCTAAAAGTTTAGAGTTGAATTCATCAGAAATTACTTTGAGTTCAATAAAAAATGAGATTAGAGAATACGACATTATTGTAAATGCAACTTCCATAGGATTACAAAATGAAGATAGCATAATTGATTTTGATGGAGTAAAAGAAAATGTTCTAGTTTACGATATTGTTTACATGCCAATGCATACAGATTTTTTGAATAAAGCAAAGGAAAGAAACACAAAAATTATTTTTGGTTACGAAATGCTTCTTGGTCAAGCAGTAAGAGCATTTGAAATTTGGCACAAAATAGAAGCACCTTATAATGCCATGAAAAAAGCACTCTTAGGAGGAGTTTAGATGAAAGTCAAATCCACAGTTTTTGGAGCAGTTTCTCTGGTTAATGCAATCGCAAACAAAAAAGGTGCTACGGTAGGTATTTCACTTAAAGTAGAAGCAATAGTAGAAAATTTACCAGGTAAAGGAATTACGATAAAATCTGAAAATAAAAGTTTGAGTTCAAGATTAATCAATAAAACAATTGAAAGAATTGTATCTAAAGAAGACCTTGAAAAAAATAAAATTGAAATAGAATTAATGTCAGAAATTCCTACTGGATATGGACTAAAAAGTTCTAGTGCAATATCATCAGCAATTGCATTGGCATGTTCCAAAATTTTTAAACCAAAAATGACAGACAAACAAATCATACTTGCAGGGGTAGAAGCTTCAATTGAAACAAAAGTAAGCATAACAGGAGCATATGATGATGCATGTTCTTGTTACTATGGAGGATTCAATGTTACAGATAATGAAAAACGAAAAAGAGTTAGCTTTGAAAAAGCTCCACCAAATTTAGTAGCAATAATTTTCATTCCAAAAAATAGAAAAAGAGGAAATCTAAAAAATTTGAAATTACTTTCATCAGTATTTGGAAATGCTTGGGAGTTAGCCAAAAAAGGCGAGTATTGGGATGCAATGAATATTAACGGAATCGCAACTGCCAACATTCTGAGCTCTGAACCAAATATAGTATTAGAACTTGTACAGAATGGAGCAATTGCTGCATCAGTTTCAGGAAATGGTCCATCAATTGCAGCAATAGCAAAAAATGAAAATGAGGAAAAAATAAAAAAAGTTTTAGCAAAATCTAACGGTTCAATAATTGTTTCAAAGATTAACAATAGGAAGGCAGAAGTAATTGAATTGTAAGATATCTAAATCTCAGATTTCAGGGACTGTTAAATGCCCTGCAAATAAAAGCTATACACATAGAGCTATTTTCTTGGCATCATTAGCAGGAGATGAGAGTAGAGTAGAGAATGTATTATTTTCTGCAGACACGAATGCTACAATTAAGGCATGTATGGATTTTGGAGCAGAAATTGAGAAAAAGGAATCCAGTATTACTGTTAAAAATAAAATCAAATTCAACAAAACTGTACCTGAAATTAATACAGAAAACTCAGGAACCACAATTAGAATTGCATCAGCTATTGCCAGTTTGTTTGATCATGAAATTACATTAACAGGTGATGAAAGTCTTCAGAAAAGACCAATGCAGCCATTATTGAATGCATTATCGGAGTTAGGTGCTGAATGTACATCTACTAATGGTAACCCTCCAGTAAAAATTAAAGGTAAAATTAATGGAGGAAATGTTACAATTCCTGGAAATTTTTCTAGTCAATTTATTTCAGCATTGTTAATTGCTGCACCATTAACTGAAAATGGAATAAATCTCAACATAGAAGGAAATTTGGTATCAAAACCATATTTAGATGCAACAATTTCATCAATGAGAAATTATGGAGTTTCGGTTCAAACTTTAATCCCATATAAAAAATACAATATTGTTCCACAGATTTATCAAAAGAATGATTTTTCAGTTCCAATTGATTTTTCTAGTTTGGCATTACTGTTAGCTGCTAATGTTTTAGTTGGTAAGGATATGATTATTCAAGGAGACATTGGACACCTTCCACAAGGTGATGAAGTTTTTTTAGACATTCTTTCAGAATTAGGAGTAAAAATAAAAATTGAAAATGAACAAATCGAAATCTCTACTCCAGAGAAATTAAAGGGAGGGAAATTTGATTTGAGTAATTCACCAGATTTGTTACCACCATTATCAATTTTAATTTTGAAGTCTGAAAACCCTATTGAAATTACTAATGTCAAACATGCCAGATTGAAAGAGACAGATAGAATAGCAATAATATCAAGAGAATTACAAAAAATTGGAATTAATATAGATGAAAAAGAGGATGGCATGGTTTTAAAAAATTCCAATTCCCATCATGGTGCAGAAATGAATTCAGAAAATGACCACAGATTGTTTATGGCATTCAGTATAGCTGGGATGTATGTGGGGGATTGTATTGTAAGTGATCCTAATTCAATCAATGTTTCATTTCCTAATTTTATAGACGAAATTAAGCGAATTGGTGGAAAATTAGAGATTATTGATTAATCCTTGAAATTCTAAATTTTATTAAAATTTTTTTATTTTTTAATAATAATTTTTGTAAATTTTTTAAATTAATCAAGATTATGAAATAGAAGGATTTGCATTGTGCCCTAAAATATTTTCAAGAATGAGGAATTATAAACATCGATTTGTAATATAACATGTGATTGGAAATTCTATTGGAAACAGACTGGTACTAACCAGTTTTGGTGAAAGCCATGGGAAAGTTGTTGGTGCAGTTTTAGATGGATGTCCAGCAGGATTAGAGTTAGATGAAAAAGATATTCAAAAAATGTTAGATCAAAGAAGACCAGGTCAGAGCATTTTAGCGACACAGAGAAAAGAGGGAGACATTGTGGAAATTATTTCAGGTGTGTTTAGAGGATTTACAACTGGAGCTCCAATTTCGATGATCATTAAAAATAGTGATCAAAAATCTAATGATTATGAAAATCTTAGAACTCAATTAAGACCAGGACATTCAGATTATCCAGCAATGATCAAATATAACAAATTTAATGATCATCGTGGCGGAGGGAGATTTTCAGGAAGATTAACTGCCACACATGTAATGGGTGGGGCAATTGCGAGAAAATTATTAAAAATAACTTTAGATGTTGAAACTAATTCATTTACACAACAAATTGGAAAAATCAAAATGGAAAAAAATTTTGAAAAAAAGATGATCAAAGAAATTTATAAAAATGAAGTAAGATGCCCAGATGCAAATACATCAAAAAAGATGAAAGATGAAATTTTGAAAGCAAGAAAAAAAGGTGACACATTAGGCGGAATAATACAATCCATTACAACAAATGTTCCAGTTGGTTTAGGAGAACCAATTTTTAATTCTCTTGAATCAGATTTGAGTAAAGCAATGTTTGCGATACCATCAGTTAAAGGAATTGAATTTGGTTCAGGATTCCAAGGTAGTGAATTATTTGGTTCAGAGAATAATGATCTATTCATTATGAAGAAAGGAAAAATTGAAACTAAAACAAATAATTCAGGAGGAATTCTGGGTGGAATTTCAAATGGAATGCCAATTACAATGAGAATTGCATTTAAACCAGTTTCATCAATTGCCCAAAAACAACAAACAGTGGATATTAAAACAAAAAAACAATCAATTCTCCAAGTAAAAGGTAGGCATGATCCATGCGTATTGCCAAGAGCCCCACCAGTAGTAGATTCTCTAGTGGCACTCACAATAGCAGATCATGCATTGATTTCAGGTAAGATTAAGGCTACATTATAAAAAATGTCAGAAATAGACAATCTACGCAAAAAGATGGAAGATGTGACTATAGAGCTAATAAAATTATTAAAAATTAGAACAGATATTGCTATAGAAATTGGAGATGTAAAAAGGAATATTGGAAAAAATGTAACTGATGAGAATAGAGAAGATGATTTACGAAAAAAAATTGTTTCATTATCAAGAGAAATTAATTTAGATGAAAAAATTGCTACTCGATTTCTAAATTTTTTATTTAATGAATCAGTTCAGGTACAATCATCAACTAAATCTACACATCTTTCAATATTTCTTAAGGCAAAATCACTTGAACAAGAAGGAAAAAAAATTATTCATATGGAAGTTGGTGAGCCAGATTTTCTTCCACCAATTAATGTAAAAGAATCACTTTCAGAAGTATATGATAAAGGATTTCTCAAATATGGTCAAACAAGAGGTTTACCAGAATTTAGAGAAAAATTAGCTCAATATGTTTCAAAAAAATTTTCAACGTCAGTTTCTGAAAAAAATATTTTTGTAACACCGGGAGCCAGATTTGGAGTATTTGCTGCCATTTCTACATTATTGATTCCAGGAGATGAAATAATTGTCATTGAACCATCATGGCCAGCTTACAAAGATTGTGCATTCAATTCAGGAATTAAAGTTAGATTAGTCAAAACCAGTTTAGAATCTAATTGGGAACCATCTATTTTAGAAATAAAGGAAAAAATTAATTCTAATACAAAAATGATTATTCTAAACTATCCAAATAATCCAACAGGAAAAATTCTTCCTCAGGAATTACTAAATGAGATTGTAAACATTGCAAGAAAAAATGATTTGTATATTTTAAGCGATGAGATTTATTCTGAATATTCAAATGAATCATGGAAGAGTATATTGGAATTTAATTATGAAAAAAGTATTGTTACTCAATCTTTTTCAAAATCACATGCAATGACGGGATTCAGGATTGGGTATGTGATTTCTGACGAAGAAATCATTAATAAATTGACAAAATTAGGAGGGCTGTGTCTGACTAACGTATCAGAACCAATTCAGTATGTTGCAATGAACGCCCTTGTGGCTGATGTTAGAGAAAATCACAAGATAATCAAAAAAAGACTAGAACTAATTAATCAAAAAGCTACTGAAATGGGCTTAGATATTATTCCCTCAGATGGAGCCATGTACTTGTTTGCAAGAATAAACCAAGATGATTTTGATGGAACAAAATTTGCAAATTTTGCATTAGAGAAAGGATTAGCGATTGCTCCAGGAGAAGGGTTTGGTGAATACAGAAGTTTTATTAGAATTTCAGCATGTCAGGATGAAAAAACACTAAATGAGGGGATGAATTTACTTAAAGAATTGTTGGAGAATTTTAAATGAAAAAAGTAACAATTGTTGGAGTAGGCGGTCAAATGGGCCAATGGTTTGCCAAATATTTTATAGAAAATGGGGATGAAGTTACAGGTTTTGATTCAGAGAAAAAAGTTTCTAATAAAAATATCAAACAGTCAGATTCACTTGTTGGAGCAATTTTAACTGCAGATTATGTAGTGCTATGTACACCAACTAGAAGAACACCTGAAGTAATTAGATTAATTGCCAAAGAAATGAAAAGAGGTACTCATCTAATTGAAATTTCATCTGAAAAATCTAAAGTGGTGTCAGCATTATCAAAAATGCCAACGAAAGTTAATCCAATATGTATTCATCCAATGTTTGGTCCAGGAGTTAAAAGTATAAAAAATCAAAATATAATTTCAGTTCCAATTAGAGATGCAAAGAAAGAATTGGCAACAGCAAAATCACTTTTTGAAGGTGCAAATTTTGTTACAATTGATGCAGTTGAACATGATAAAAAAATTGCAGTAATTCTTGGATTAACACATTTAATGAATTTAGTTTTTGCAAATATTATCTCCAAGGATGAAAAAATTCAACTGACAGACAAGATGTCAGGAACAACATTCAGAGTTCAAAAAACATTATCAGAAAGTATTATGACTGAATCTCCAGAATTAATTGAAACAATTATCGCAAATCCAGAAATTAGAAGAGTTGCAGAAGAATTATGGAAAGATATTGGAAGACTTCTAACAGCTGTTCAAGAATCAAAAACTGAGGAAGTAGTCAATTACATCAAAGAATGTCAAGAGAGGTTACAAAAGACAACAGATATTGAAGAATCTTACAAAAGATTATCAAAAATGGTAAAAGCTGTAGAAAAATAAAATAATGCACTCTACCAGAATTGTAACGTCCTTTCTAAGGAACAATCAAGAATTTTTGATTTTAAAAAGAAGTTCAAAAGTAAAAAGTATGAAGGGATTATGGGCAGGAATTAGTGGATTAATTGAAAATAACGAAGAACCATTAGAAAGAGCAGAGATAGAAATTTTTGAAGAAGTAGGAATAAAAAAACAAGATCTAAAATTGATTAAATCTGGTGAATCAATGAAAATAAAATCAATACAATACGAGAATCATGAATGGGAAATTTTTCCATTTTTGTTTGAGGTTGAAAATCCAAAAATTATTCTTAATTGGGAAAATTCAGATTACAAGTGGATCAAAATAGAAGATTTACAAAAATTTGATACGGTACCAAGTTTAGATCAAGTTTTATTCAATCTGTTGTAAATTGGGGTTCTCTTTTTCATATTTTTTCTGTTGTGGGAGCATCATGTAGACACAAGCTCCACCACACATAGTGCATGGAACATTATTTCCAGGGTGTTGACCAGTTCTGCTATGGATTTTTGCAGCCTCCTCAGGATCTATAGATAGTGCTAGTTGTTTTTCCCAATTCAATGTTCTTCTAGCTTCAGTCATTTCCATATCCCATTTGATAGCCTTTTCACGAATTTTTACAAGATCGCCTGCATGTGCTGCAATTCGATATGCAATTAATCCTGCTTTCACTTCATCAGGATTTGGTAATGCTAAATGCTCAGAAGGAGTAAGATAACATAGTAAATCAACACCTTCGCTGGCAGAAATTGCAGCACCAATTGCACTAGCAATATGATCATGTCCAGATGCAATATCAGTTACAAGTGGACCCAGAACATAATATGGTACATCACCAATAAGAGATTTTGCTAGTCGTACATTTGCTGCGACCTCATTTAGTGGAACATGTCCTGGTCCCTCTACCATTACTTGAATGTCCTGTTCATGTGCACGTTTTGTGAGTTGAGAAATATTGATCATTTCTTGAACTTGTAATTCATCATGTGAGTCTAAAATAGAACCAGGTCTTAATGCATCACCTAAGCTAAAAGTCACATCATATTTTTTGGCAATTTCAATCAAATAATCATAATGTGTCAGGTATGGATTTTCTTTATCATGTTTCAACATCCAAGCAGCAGTAATAGTGCCTCCCTTGCTTACAACTCCTCCATAACGTTGAACTTTGAGGATTCTTTTTGCAATTTCTTTTGTAATGCCACAATGAATGGTAGTGTAATCAACACCATCTTTGGCATTATTTTCAAATGCATTGAGAAAATCATCTTCAGTAAGGTTAAGAGGATTTTTATGAATTTCAACACCGTAATTATATGCTTCATAGATTGGTACTGTTCCAAAAGTGATTGGTGCGGTTTCAAGTAGTGTTTTCCTGATTTTTCCCACATCACCACCATCACTTAGATCCATTATTGTATCTGCATGGTATTTTACTGCAATCTTTGCTTTCTCAATTTCTTCATCTAAATTCACATTTAATGTTGAAGTACCAATATTCACATTTACTTTGGTTTTCAGACCTTTCCCAATTCCTACATTATGGATTTTTTGTGGTCGGTTATTGTTACTTGGAATAATGATTGAACCTCTGGCAATTTTTGGTAAAAGCCAATCTAATGTTACATCTTCATCATTAGCTACTTGTTTCATTTGATCAGTAGCAACGCCTCTACGAGCATAACTCATTTGAGTAGCCATGTTTTATCATAAGATTCACCTGATTTAAACAATCAAAATAGAAATTGGATCGCAAATAATTAGGCACTATAACAGACAGATTCAGATATTTAAATTCAATAATGATCAAATATTAACATGAGATTTGTTAAGGAGTGTCTTCATTGTGGAAGAGAATTCCAAAGTTTTAAAGACGAATTTTGTTCATTTAGTTGTGTCTCACAGACTTCATGAAATGCTTTTTCAATAATTTCATCTAGGAGGACTCCATCCCTCTTCAAATTGATTAGAATCTTGGTCATTCATTTGAATTTGTTTACCGCATTTGAAACATTGCCATACAAATTTTCCTTTTTGTTTAAATTGGTAATTCATAGGTAACAAACAAACAGAACATACGATTTCTGAATTTCCAGAATCACTAAAAGTTGGAATTTTTTTCAAGTTGCTTATTAAATTGATTATGAAATATTTTATAAAATTTTAAAGGAAAAATAGATTAGTAGATTTGGGAAAATTTCTACATGAATGTTTTAACAATTGGAGGTTCTGATCCGTCAGGAGGTGCAGGAATTCAAAGCGATATTGAATATTTTACTACTTTTGACATTCATACATTTTCAGTAATTACAGCAATTACCCAACAAAATACAACAAGTTTTGGAGATGTTCAAAAAATTAAAAGTTCAATGATTAAAAATCAATTAGAATCAATTTTTTCAGATTTTGAAATTAACGGAATAAAAATTGGGATGGTATATGATTCAGAAATAATTAAAATAATTTCAAAATATCTCAAAAATAAAAAAATCCCAATTGTACTAGATCCAGTAATTAAATCAACAACAGGTGGGACATTATTAAAAAAATCAGCTATTCAGGATTTCATAAAATATCTCATTCCAATTTCTACAGTAATTACTCCTAATCTTAAAGAAGCGGAAATAATTTCAAAAATAAAATCAAGTGATAAAAATTCAATAGAAAAAATAGGAAAAATAATTCAAGATAAAGGAATAAAAAATGTGATTATTACAGGAGTTAAAAACAAAGAAAATGAAATTTGTGATTATGTATTTGAAAAAAATAAATCTTATTTAATAAAAAGTCAAAATATTCCAATTGAAAATCATGGTAGTGGTGGAATCTATGCTTCATCAGTTTTGAATTATTTGATGAAGGGTAAGAACTTAAAAGATTCAACAATATTTGCCAAAAAAATTACTTTGAATTCTATAAAAAATTCAAAAGTATATGGTAAGGGAATCAATATTACTCAAATTTCAAAATCAGATCAAATCATTTCAGATTTATTTAATTCAATAAGTAAATTTTCAGTAATACCAAAAATTTATGAAAAAATTCCAGAATGTCAAACAAATTTTGTATTTTCAAAAGTTAAACCAAAAAATATCAAAGATATTGTTGGAGTTTCTGGCAGAATCGTCAAATCAGACAAACAAGTAATTGTTGCAGGAGAATTAAGATATGGAGCTTCAAAGCATGTTGCAACTGCAGTGTTAGAAATGAATAAAAAATTTCCAGAAATTCGTTCAGCAATAAATATCAAATTTGAAAAGAATATGATAAAGAAAATGGAGAATAAACAATTTATCATTGCATTTTATGATAGAACAAAAGAGCCAGATAGAAACAAAAGTAAAGGATCATCCATAGAATGGGGAATAAAAAATGCCATTAAAAATAATGAAGAGCCTCCAGACGTAATTTTTCATGAGGGAGATTTTGGAAAAGAGCCTATGACCATAATTTTTGGAAAAACTCCTCTAGATGTAATTTACAAGGTGAGAAAAATAATTTGAGTTTTTAATAATTGAACATAAATACTCAATAAAAAAATCTGAACTATGAAAGCAGTGATTTTGGCTGGAGGATTAGGTACCAGATTACAACCATACACTACATTTCTTCCAAAACCAATGTTGCCATTAGGTGAAAAACCAATTTTAGAGCACATTATTTCTTGGACTAAAAAAAACGGAGTGAAATCAATTGTATTATGCGTAAGTTATCTTCGAAAAACAATTGAAGATTACTTTGAGGATGGAAAGAGGTTCGGGGTTCAAATAGAATATGCAATTTCAGATAAACCACTAGCAACTGCAGGTCAATTAAAAACTGCAGAAGATTTTCTTGATGATAGATTTGTTTGTATGTATGGAGATTCAATTTTTGATTTTAATTTAAAAAATATGATCAAACAGCATATGAAAAATAAATCATTTGTAACAATGAGTCTTAATCAATTTACAACAAATTTACCATATGGAGTAATCGAGACATCTAAAGCAGGAAAAGTACTAAAATGGAATGAGAAACCTGAAATTTCTGCCAACATCAATATGGGGTGTTATGTAATGGAAAAAGAAATTTTGAATTGGATTCCAAAAAATAAACCATATGGAATGGATGATTTAATCAAGAAAGCAATGACTAAGAAAAAAATTGTTTCAAGTTATTTAACAAAAAAGGGATTCATAGATATCGGGAATAAATCATCTTACAAGAAAGCTAATCAAGAATATCTTCAAAAATTAGGTAAAATATAGAGTAAAATGGATAAACTTATCATAAGAAAATTAAAGATTGATGATCTAAAAAGTGGGTTTCTTGAAAGTCTGGAATCATTAAGAACTACTAAAGATATAGACGAGTCTCTTGCAAATGAGATTTTTGAAAGAATCAATTCAAATCCTGATCATATTATAATGGTTGCAGAACTTGATGGTAAAATTGTTGGAAGTACAACATTATTAATTGAACAAAAATTTATTCATAAAGGCGGAAAAGTGGGACATATTGAGGATGTAGTGGTAGATAGAAAATTCCAAGGTCAAAAAATCGGTCAAAAAATTATTCAAAAGGTTTTGGAAACATCTAGAGAATGTGGTTGTTATAAAACAATTCTAGATTGTAATGATGAAGTTAGACCATTTTATGAAAAGATGAAGTTTTTCAAATCAGGTAATGAGATGAGGTTTAATCATCAATAGTATTCTTTTTTTGGACGTTGTTTTTGATGTTTTACTAAATATCCACCAAAAATCATCACTGGACCTGAACATGCAACAAAGACCCATGGAAGGTAAGTTACTGCATCAGTTAGATACTGTGTGTCAATTTTTTCAGTTAATGTAGAACAATAGAGCATTCCTGCAAGTAAAACAATTCCGCCAGTTATAATTAACAATCCATTTTGTTTTGAACCAAAATTTCTAGACATTATAAAACAAACACCTGCAAGAATTCCGGCAGGGGCTGCTCCAATGGACACATATTGAATTAATTTTGGATTTGCTTCAAACTGCATTGCAAATTCTAAATCATCAGGGATATCTGTCATAAAGGAATACAGTGCAATCATCTCACCAACAAACATTCCAAATAATGCAATACTTCCAATTGCAAGCCATTTTTCTATTGCCATAATAGTATCAATTTATTTTAATAAATAAACCATTCAGGAATCTAAATTATTCCTACTAGATTTGCAAGTTCCTTTCTACATGCAGTACCTAATTTTTCAGCAGCCTCCTCTGGGGAAACATCATTTAGATGAATACCATATCCTCTTTCTAAACCAGACCAAGATTTTGTTACAGGATAAATTTCAATATGCCAATGAATTTGTCTGCTATTTTTCTTTTCAGGAGATAAATGAAAAACCAAGTTAAATGAAACATTTTTGATTGTTTGAGTTAGTCCGCCAAGAGTTGAGCGAAGAATCAAGGAAAGATCATTAATTTCTTTTTGAGTAATCTTTGAAAAACTTGTATTATGTTTTTTTGGAGCAATCCAAAATTCATATGGATATGAAGGAGACCAAGGAGAAAATGCAATGAATCCCTCAGTCTGTAATATTTGCCTAGGTCCACTTACCTCTTCGTCAATTGTCTGACATAGAGGGCATACACCCTTTTCATTTTGAATTTTATGATAGGATTCTGCCTCCTCTTCAATTTTTGGAGGAATATTAGAAAAGGTTAGAATGTTGAGATGAGGGTGAGGGTTATTGGTTCCAGATTCTTCACCTTGATCTGCATAAATTGCAACATATGTAACACCTTTTTGAGTATAAAGCCACCTCAATCTATCCTGTACAACTACAAGAATGTTGGACCATTGTTCAGTATCGATAGTTGCAAATGAATCCTTTTGATTTGGAGAGGCAACTACAGTATAATGAAAACCATAAGCGGGTTCACTGTAAAAAGGTCGTTCACTGTAAGAGTTATCAGCATCTATAGAAACAATTGGATTTTTACTTTCAAAAACACGAATTGACCAACCTTCAACAAACTCATCATCACTATCTTGTAATCGTTGTAACATTCCGTCTTTTGCAACTAGAGATAACACGGATGGATTTGTTTGTGATTCATTTCCTGGTGTAAAAGGGTTTTTTTTAGGATCTGAAATTTTTTCATTTTTTTTAGAAACGATCATAAAACGTTCTGAAACGTAATCTTTTCGCATATCACCCATAGTTAATCACAAATTCATTTTCGTTTAAAATGTTTACTTAATAATGAAAAATTTTTTTAAAAATATTTTTATGAATTTTGATCGCAAGTTTTTTGCAAGATTTAAAAACTAGACTTAGATCGAGATATCAGAAAAGATTTGGATAATTCTGATGTTCATTTAATCTACGTACTATTAGATGGTGTAGGAGATTTACCTCATCCAGATTTAGATGGAAAAACACCATTAGAGGCAGCAAAAACCCCATCATTAGATAAAATTGCCAGCAATGGTTCAATTGGTGAAGTCATTTCGGTAGGTAAAGGAATTGCACCTGAATCAGATATTGCCGTTTTCAATATGTTAGGTTACAAATTCAATCATGAAGATTATGCAGGAAGAGGAGTTATAGAAGCAATAGGAATAGGTATTGATTTTAAAGATGGAGATTTAGCTCTTAGAGGAAATTTTTCCACTCTAGATAATCAAGAAACCATAATTGACAGAAGAGCAGGAAGACATATTCAAAAAGAAGATGCAGAAGGAATTGCAAACGAAATTGAGAAAAAGATAGAATTTTCAATTCCCAATACTCATGTAGTTGTATCACCAACTATTGGACACCGAGTAACAGTTAGAATTAGAAATGAAGATAGTAAATTGTCATCCAGAATTACAAATACTGACCCTGCATATAGTAACATTGGAGGGATGGGAGTGGCTAAAACCGTTGGAGACAATTTGAAAATTGAAAAATGTTCACCATTAGATGATAAACAAGACTCGGAGATGACAGCAAAAATCGTTAATGAGTTCTCTAAACAAGTAATAGATATCTGTAAAAATAGTAACATAAATCAAAAGAGAACTGAAAAAGGAGAAAAAAATCTTAGTTGTATTTTACTTCGAGATGCAGGTAACAAATATCCGGATGTAATACCAATTAATGAAAAATACAAAATGAATTTTTCATGTATAGTGGACATGCCTGTAGAGTTAGGAATTTCTGAAGTTCTAGAAATGAAAGCTTTTGAAGCTGGAGGATTGACAGATTATGAAGAAAAAGCTAGAGTTGCTGCCAAGTCTATGGAAACACAAAATGCAATTTATGTTCATCTAAAGGGACCAGATGAATTTGGACATGATGGTGACGCAATAGGAAAAATGAAAAATATTGAAGAGATTGATCAGCGCTTTTTTAAAACATTGTTAGAGAATATTGATTCTAGTAAAGTGGCAATTGTAATATCTGCTGATCATTCAACACCATGTATCAATAAAGGGCACAGTGATGATCCTGTTCCAGTTTTAGTTTCAGGTGATTTTATTAAAAAAGATGGAACGACTAGAATGACAGAGATACAAGCCAAGAATGGCAGTATTGGTTTGATTCAAGGTGCTCAAGTGATTGAAAAATCATTAGAATTAATCAAATCTCAAAAAGAGTGAGTTTATTGTCTTGTTGCATTTGAATTGCACGATTTCTAATATTATCAATATCAATGGAGTTATACTTTGAAGGAGATGTTCCAAGTTTTTCTAGAACTCTTCTAAGCATTCCAATTCCTATACTTAGTTCATTCTTTTGGCCATGTGCAAAAGCCACAGCCATCAGAATTATACCTTGAACAATCTCTTTTTCCCGCCCAAAGCATTTTTTCCAAACACCTTCAAAGGCTTCATGACTCTCCCAGAATCGTTCATTATTAAAATAAAATATTCCATCTGTAATTCCCTGCTCTTTGTCAATTTCTTCTTCAAACACATGACGAATATTATCAACAGGTCCAATAGGTGACAATTTTTCTGTCAACTGTTCTAGTTCATTTTGATCTACTGACACATCCAATTCAACAAATTTGTTTGCAATTCTGGCAACTCGTACAGATGCATCCATATCAGATACTAAATCTCTAGCTTTGTAAACTACTTCTCGAGAATGAAGTGGTTGAAAATGGTCATTTTTTAGATGGATCATGTATCGTTCCATGATTAGAGTATGAATGAATTTCTTAAATTTCTTATCCATACTAATCAAAGTTTATATGAAATAGGCAAAGGATTTTCGATACATGTCATTAATTGAAACCATTACAGACGTCAATAACACGTTCCTTTCAAGACGTGAATTAACTTGTAATTTTGCAGGATTATCAGGAAAATTAAAAAAATTAGAGGCAGTAGATATGATTTCAAAAGAATTCAAACTGGATGGCAAAGTTGTAATTCCTATTCGTCTTAAAACTCATGTTGGAAAACCAATAGTTACTGGTACCTTTTTTGTTTATGACGATGAAAATTTAGCTAAAAAACACATCAACCCAACAATATTTTCAAGATTAGAAAAAACAAAAGCAAAATTGGCAGAAGCAGAAGCTGCTGCTAAAGAAGCAGAAGCTGCTGCAGAACCAGAAGCTGCTGCAGAACCAGAAGCTGCTGCAGAACCAGAAGCTGCTGCAGAGGAGAAAAGTGAATAAGAATGGCAGGTAAGAAAGGTTCCAGCCCTAATGTTTACAAATATTTCAAGGTTGATGGAGATAAAGTTTCAAGAATAAGAAAAATTTGTTCAAGATGTGGAAAGGGTGTCTACATGTCAGAACATAAAAACAGACACACATGTGGCAAATGTGGGTTAACAGAATTTAATCAGTAATTAATACAAGCGTTTTTTCTTAAATTTCGAACTTTTTGATTCTAGTTCTGTTAGTTTTGAAATTAAATTAGGATCAATCTTAATTTTAGATATTACATCTGCAGATAATTTAACAGTGTTTTCATCTAAAGAAATATTCACTTTTGGTAAATTTTGACTGGTCCAAAATTTTGTAACCTTATCTTCTAATTTGTAATCTCTAAATCCAGATGGGAATCGAGTTGTAATATGATTCAATAACGTTTTATCATTAAAAACTGCCTTGGGTTCAAAAAGTCGTGTTTCATCAGAATATACATTTTCAAAAAGATTACTGGAAATTTCATCAGATAGTAATTCCATTTTAGATATTCTTCTAACTAACTCAAGAAAATGAAGAAATTCATGAGCTAAAATTGCATGAATTGTTCCTCTGAGACCATAAGCTACTAAGGGTGCGGATATTTGAATGACAACCTGAAATTTATCATCAAAAACGACAGGCAAAGTTCTTGCAAAAAGAATTCCATATTCATAAGAATTAGAATTAGATGATGAAATTACAAGAGATGGTTCAACATAAGCAATTGGAAATCGAATTCCAGAGGCTTTCTCAATTCTATTGATTCCAGCTACAGCTATAGGAAATCTCTTTACTGTTAATTCAAAGATATTTTTTGGGATTAGTCCTTGTGTAAAAGAATCTTTGATACGAATCAGAGGATCCATCAAAATCACAAAAAGAATATCAATCTAAAAACTTTGGTTATTAGGATCTAGTTTTGCCAGATTTGGCTTTTTTTCGTTTTCTCATATGTTCACGCTGATCTGCATGTCTTTGATGCTTTCCAGTTTTTCTCATAGGCATGAAATTCATCATATTTACCAATAGTTAATTGTTATCATTTAATTTGGACATCTAGAAAATCAAATTCCAACGAAGTACATGTAGAATTTAAAATACTTGAAATGGATGGAGAGACATCATCACCCTGAACAAATCGTTTAACAGGTAGTCCTCCATCAAATTTTAAAAATATAACAAATTCATGCGAAGTGATAGGTTTGTAATCATATAATGTAATGGATTTCTCAAATCTTTTTCCAGATTTTTCATAGACAATAACAGGATTATTAGAAATAGTCAAAAGTTTTTTTAATGAAGTTTTTTCGATTGGTTGTTTTGAAGATATCTTACATTCCAAAGTACTTGAAAAATCCACTGGCATTTTGGGCATTGTAGGGATTGTTTTTAAAGAAATGATTTCAATGGATTCATCTTTGAAAGATGTTTTTTTCATCGTACGTATATTGGGATTAAAAAGTTTAATGAAAAAAGGTCTTCCACATCCTTTAACAAGACTAGTTTTGTCTTCACTTCCAACCCAAGAAAATTTTGTGATAGTCCCGCCTACTTTTTGGAATACAAATTTAGAAACAATACCTTCAATGCTGTTAAATTCAGAAATTCCATGAAAAAGGCAAGTTCTACATCCCTTACCAGAGCAATTATCACATGATTTCTGTTTTTGTTGTAATTTACGCTCATTTTTCAAATATCTTCCATAAAGATAAATCGGCTTTGTTCTTGTTTCTAAAGAATCATCTTTGAAATTTATAGTAAAAACAATATCAGGATCTCTGTTATCAAGAATTTTTTTTGTCTTTTTTGAGAAATTTTTAGTAATTTCCTGAATTATTGATGTTTTAATCCCATCAATACCTTGTAATTTGAATTTTGAACGAATAATGTCATCTCGTTCAATGATTGAGGGTTTCAAAATTATCCCAATAGAAAATGATGAGTATTCATAATTTGAAGAATTATTCAACATCATTTTTATGAAATAATCTAAATTATCAAAAATATTTTTACAGATATAACATCTATTTTTTTTATTGGAATTTAGTTTTTTTCCAAGTAATTTATTGGATTTTAAATTTAATTTTTTTACAAATAAACGCCCTAAACAATAATCACAAAGATCATATTTTTCAAGAATTTTTTTTGAAAGAACTAGTACGATTTTATTTAATGACATTTTGAGATAAGTTATCCAAGGCCTAATCGTCTCAGAGTTCCCTGCATCTGTCTACCTTTTGAGGCTTTCATCATAGATTTGGAATTTTTATAATTTTTTAGTAACTCTTTAACTTCACCTTCAGACCAACCAGAACCTCTTGCAATTCTTTTAATTCGTGAAGAGTTTAACAAATCAGGATCATTTTTTTCTTCTTTAGTCATACTTTGAATAATATATCGCCACTTTGAAACTCGCTCTTCCATTTGATTAACTTGATCACCCTTTACCATTCCAGATAAACCAGGCATGCTTTCAAGAATTCCCTGTAAAGAACCAACTTTTGTTACTTCTTCTAATTGATAAAAGAAATCATCCATGTTCATTTTCCCACTAGAAATCCTTTTCATTCGAACTTCATCACCTTCATTTTCTAAGCGCTTTGCCAAATCTAAGACGGCTTGTATATCACCCATTCCCAATAAACGACCTACAAATCTTGTAGGTGAAAATTTCTCCAGGTCATCAATACGTTCACCAGTTCCTATGTACATAATTTGAGCTCCAGTTGCTGCAGATGCAGCTAATGCACCTCCACCTTTTGCAGAACTGTCTAATTTTGTAATAATTACACCTCCAACAGGAACAGTGGAATGAAATGCTTCAGCTTGATTGAAACATTGTTGCCCAATTGTTCCATCAATTACCAATAATGCTAGATCAGGATTTGCAACTTTGTTTATTCTAGACATTTCATCAAGAAGATCTTTTTCCTCCTTATGTCGTCCTGCAGTATCAATAAGAATTACATCCAATGGTTGATTTTCAAAATACTTGAGACCGTTTTGAACAATATTTGGAGAGTCTTTATTGTTTTCTTCTCCAAATACTTCAACATTTGATTTTTCACACATTGTTTTTAGCTGGACTAATGCACCAGGACGATAAGTATCAGCGCCAATTACTCCTACTTTGTATCCTTGTCGAGTAAGAAATTTTGCTAATTTTGATGCAACTGTTGTTTTTCCGCTACCCTGAATTCCTAGTAAAATAATTTTATTTTGTCTGCCGGGTTTAAAATCAAAATCAGATTCATTTCCAAGAAGTTTTGCTAATTCATCATAAAGAATTTTGACAATATGATCCTTCCTAGATAATCCTGGTGGGGGAGTTTCATTTAATGCTCTTTCTTCCAATTTTTTAGTAATTTCTAAAACCAATCTAACATTAACATCTGATTGTAGTAGTGCTCTTTGAACATCTTTTGAGAGATTTTTTATTAATTCCTCATCTATTCCTGATGATTTGACAATTTTTTTTATTGCATCTGAAAGACTGTTTTTTAAACCGTCAAGCATGATTAACTAACTCTGCGTCCACTATTTCAAACCTTCCTCTATACCCATCCCAAATTTTTTCAAATTGATTAATTTTGATCATTTTGGTAAAAAGAGGACAATTTACTACAAATGTTTCAGCTTCGCCTCCTTCGAAATTTAGATTAAAACCAAATTTTTCAGATAAAGATTTCAGAGTATTTACATCATCTAAGGAGATATTTTTCCCGAGCCATTTTTCATCTAATCCATCTGAGGAAACAGAAGATATTATAAAATCAAATTTTTTTTGAATTAATTCTAACATGTACGAATGGGGTTCTTTTTCCCATAAGGGAGAAAAGAGGTGTAGGTTGAATTTTTGGCAGATTTTTTCAAAATTATTTTTTTGAAATTTACTTTTTATCCCACCATGAACAATGCCATCAATTTGAAACTTTTTCTTAGCATCATAGATTAATTTTTCAAATAGATCTAATTCATCATTAGTATTGTCAGAGAATGATGAGATTGTTAATTGTTCAATATCCATTGATTGAGCTTGTAAATTAGTCCAGTTTAGATTTGGATGATGAAGTAGATGACTTTCTTCAGAATTTGAAAGAATAGTCAATAAACAATTTACATCATGCCCATGTTCCTTTGCAATATTTATTGAAAAAATACTGTCTTTTCCACCGGAAAAAAAAGATGCTAATTTCATTTTTGAAAAAAGTTCATTTCAACAAACATAGAAATTTGTTGAATGGATGCTTCATTACTCATAATCCTCATCAAAAAATCAGACGGCTTTTCCGCTCATCATCAGCATCAAATTAACTTTTAATGCGCATGATTTTAGTTTTGTCCATTACAACCCAATATTCAACATTCTGTCCGTTTTCTAATTTTCCTTGAACTTCATCATCTACTAATAAGACATCGATTGTTTCAAAGGTTTCTGAATCCATTACTTGGATAGTTTCACCATTGATTGAAATGATTTGACCGACTTTTTTGTTAATCAGTGGAACATGTACTTGCATGCTTACTGGTCCAACTAGAGGTCTTTTTTGACCATCAAAAATTCCTTCACCAACAATACGTGCTTTAGCAGCACCATGTTTTCCAGGCTTCGATGTATCATATTCTACAATTCTACAAGGTTCTCCACTTGGTTGATCTGAATGTGGTAGTAAAATATAAGATCCAATCTTTAATGCACCTAAATCAGAAGGTTTGCTCATGGAAAAACAGATTTTGCTCGATTATTTAACTTTTGATTTTAGATTTTCCAGTATTGATAAACTAAGAAAATTTGTCAATGTGAGTCCACGTCTGTTTGCATCTTTCTTGGTTTGTTCACAGTATTTTTTTACACTTTGATGACTTTTTTCACTTGCCACTTCAATAATGACAATATTGTCCGAATAAGGAAATTTGAATTTAGGCGGGATTGTTGAAAAAGTCATCATATTTCCTAAACAAGCAGTTTCAATCTGATTTTTTTTAACAAGTAGGTTTGCAATTTCTTGAAATTCATCATAACCTTTACCATATTCCAAATAATATACAGAAAGAAAATTTCTTTCTCCTTCAACCTCGTGATTAAATAATTCATCTTCAATGTTGAATACAAATGAAGTATTTTCTTGGTTGAATTTTTGAAGTTCAGAATAAATTTTTTCACTATCAATGAATTTTGCTAGTAAATAGTGATTAGCCAGTTCAGGGAAAAATGATCTACTATCAGAAGAAAACGTTCCAGTTACAAAGTGTAGTTCCTCTATATTTTTGGATTTTTCCCATAGTTCTTTTAATTCAACAGATTCATGATTATGAGAATATGGTACACAGACATACCCTGAAAAATGAAGTTGTAATTCTGACACGCCTTAAACTTTTTTTTAAAGTATTTATTCATATCACTAAATTTGCTTTTCAATATAACAAAATCAGGTATTTTAAGAGAGATTTCAAAAAAAATGATTTGTGAGAGCATTTTTTATTTCTAGAGAGTTTGTAAGAGTTTTTTAATAGCACATTACAATGTTTTTTTGTCCCAAGCTAGCTCAGCCTGGTAGAGCTTCCGGCTGTAGTTGTTGGCTAAGATAGCTGACCGAATAACAGCATATCAGGCATACAGAAACCGGGTTGTCGAAGGTTCAATTCCTTCGCTTGGGACCACAACCCTAAATTTTTCTAGAAATCTTTTGGAATATGACCATTATCTTTGAGCCATTCAACTTGGGGTAGAGTAAATCTCCAAACAATATCTCCCTGTTCTGCATCTTTGAAATCCCAAGGAGCTAAAATTACAATATCATTATCACGAATCCAAACTCTTCGTTTTAGTTTACCACGAATTCTTCCTCTTCTAGTAATATTATCAGTACATTTTATGAGAACATTTTCTCCACCTAGCATTTTTAGAACTCGACCAAATAATTCCCCTTCTTCAGGCAATCTAATTTCTTTTAAGTCGCTTTCACTTTTTACTTGGCGTTTTCCCATGTTAACAAGACATCTTTTTTACATATAACTTGTGGGTTTTAAAGAATGAGTAATAGTAATTATTACAAAAAATTTTTAGGAACATATGAAATTTGAATGTGTTGAGGATTGTTCTCAATGTTGTATTGAAAGAGAATATTTTCCCAGTAAGAAATATGGAAAGATTGGAGTTTTAGTTTTACCTGAAGAAAAACAAAAAATTGAAGATTTAGCTAAACATTTAGAAATAAAAATTAAGATAATCCCAAGAATTGGAATTTCAAAATTAATTGACAAAAAACAAATCAAAATCCTTGCTTATCAATTGATGGGAATTGAAGATAATGGAAATACATGTCCATTTTTAGATATTGAATCAGATTTAAGATCACCACACGGTGGATTCCAATGTAAAATTTATGAAGACAGACCATTGGCTTGTAGAGCATATCCGCTGATTGAAACAGAACCAATGATTTTAGATGAAAAATGTAAATTTTGCAAAGAGTGCGGTCATGCAGATGAAAATCTTCACAAGGAGATTGAATCATTGTTGTTGATTAAAGATAAGATGAATTCAGATTTTCCATATATTTGGAGATACGCAACAAATGTTGGAGAAAAAGAAGATAAAGATGAATTAGAGGAAGGATGGATTTTAGAAAAATGATTACGGGTTAATTACTGCTCTACCAATAATTTTTCTATTTTTAAGATCATTTAATGCAGTGTTTGCATCATCAAGTGAGTATCGTTTTGAGATGACTGGATTTATGATATTTTTTCTAGCCAAATCAAGTAATTCTACCATATCATTATAATTTCCAGTATATGCTCCCTGAATAATAATTGATTTTAATGGAATTGTAACTAAAGATAATTCGATGGAACCACCAAACAAACCTACTAAAACTAGATTTCCACGTTTTCTAATTACTGCCAAAGCAGTCTTAACAGTAGGTGGGGCATTTACAAAATCTACAATACTGTCTGCACCTTTTCCATTACAAGTTGACATAATTTTTTGAATAACATCTGCATCTTTAGAATTGAAGATAAAATCAGCTCCCATTTCTTTAGCTGTAGAAAGTTTTTGATCATCTAAATCCACACAAAGAATTTTAGCTTTTGTAATAGCCTTAGCAATTTGTACACCCATCAATCCAAGTCCACCAGCACCAATTATCAAGATGAATTCAGGGGAATTTTGATTTGCTTTTTTGATTGCAGTATAAGCAGTTAATCCAGAACATGCCAAAGATGTTGCAGAGTCAGGATTGACACCATCAAGTTTTGCTAAATATTTGTAACTTGGAATTAAAGAGTAATCGGAATAACCCCCATCTTGAAAAACGCCCATTGATTTAGGAGAATCACATAGATTTTCATTGCCTACTTTACAAGCTGGACATTCACCACATCCAATCCAAGGAAAAACTAAAACCTCATCATTTTTTGAAATTCCATTTACAGAGTCACCAATTTCTTCAACAATTCCTACAATTTCATGTCCAGGAGTAACAGGATATTTTACTCCTCTATCAGTTACTTTCATGAATTGTCCATCACCTAAATCATATCCACCTTCCCATAGGTGTAAATCACTATGACAAACACCCACAGATTTTACTTTAACGAGAACTTGATCCCCTTGAGGTTTTGGAGTATCTGTTTCAGAAACTGCTAGAGGTTCATTTGGACCTGTTATCCTAGCAGATTTCATAAATTGGGATTCGTAGTGAACAATATAAGAGTTGACTGGTTATGATAAAAAAATAGAGCCCCTTAGATATTATTGAATAAAAAAAAATATTTTTCGTGAGTGAAACCGAGATCCCAAATAGCATTTCTCAAGAGCCAGTCAATATTTTATTCAGCCCATTATCAGCTGCAAAAAAAGATGTGTGGGATATTGACTTAATTCAAATTTTAAATTTATTAATAAAAATTTTAGAAAGAACTGGAAAAAAGGATCTCAAAGTTGCTGGAATGGCAGCATTATCATCATCATTAATTTATCGAATGAAAGTGGAAAGTATTTTTGCACTACAAAAAGCAGCTATGGAAAAAAAACCCATGAGACAAAGAACAGATGTAGATATTCAGTTAATAGATATTCCATATAGACATGAATCAACATACCCTGTTACTTTAGACGACTTGTTAGGTATGCTACAAAATCTAATTGGTGCAATTGCGAATCCACAATCTAGACGAGGAGGTAAAGCAGAAATTGAACCTATTGAACCTCCAAATTTTCAGGAGTATTTCATTTCATTAGAAAACATAATTGGAAAATATGAAGATTTGATTATGAAAAAAATTTTTGCAAAAGGTTTTGGTTTCTTACAAGAGATAATCGCAGATTTAGATTCTGTAGATTCGATTCGTTGTTTCTTTGCAATATTATTTTTAGCAAGAGATCAGAAAGTAGACTTGGAGCAAATTGATGAAGATATCAAAATTTCCATAATCAATGATGAGCACCAATAATGATTAATGATGAGTAAAATTGAAAATCTAGATGATGCAATTGCTAAAATCGAGGCAGCGTTATACTCTGCTGGAAGACCTCTCAGACTAGAAGACATCATAACGGCTTCAGGCACAGGTTCACGTACTAAAACAATAGAATTACTTGAAGGCATAATGAAAAAAACTAAATCAGCATTCAAAGCTCTAGAGATAATTTTACTTCCGGACGGATCATATGTGATGCAATTAAAGCCAGAATATAGTGCAACTGTTAAAAGATATGCAGCAAAACCTGTTTTAGCAAATGCAACTCTTAAGACATTATCATACATTGCATATATGCAACCTATTTCATCTAAGCAATTAGTAGAAACACGAGGCTCTGGAGTGTATGCACATTTGAAGGAACTTCGTCAGTTAGACTACATAACGTATCAAAATGTAGGTAGATTGAAAATTTTTTCAACAACTGAAAAATTTCAAAAATATTTTGGAATTCAAGGAGACGTAGAAGATCTTAAACAAAGACTATTTTCAAAGGTCAGAAAAGTAGCATTGCCTGTCACTAAACAAATTTCAAATGATGATAATGAAGGTCAATAAGGCTAATTTTTTGCGTTTTGTATAAATTAGAGTGATCAATTTAGAAATTTGTGAGAAAATCAGTAGAAAATTTAGCAACAAGTAAAATTACTGGTGGACGTAGACACCCATTAAGAATTAGAAGAAAATATGAAACAGACAGATATCCAAATGAAGCTGTCTCCGGTCCTCAAGAAACAGTCACTAGAAGAGTTAGAGGCAATAATAAAAAATCAGCAGTTAAAGCAATTGATTTTGTAAATCTATCAATTGGTGATTCAAAAGTTAAGAAAGTCAAAATTGTAAAGGTTCTAGATAATTCAACAAACAATGATTACAAAAGAAGAGGCATTATTACCAAAGGTGCAATTTTAGAAACATCAGATGGTAAGTGTAAAGTAGTTTCAAAGCCAGGTCAAACTGGAATTGTCAATGCTGTTTTGATTAAAGAGTAAAATGAAAGATTACGAACATGTCGTAATCTGGTTGGATTATTTTAATAAAAATTTAAAAAAATCTAAAGGAAGACGAGTACCTTTGGAAAAATCAGTATTTGACCCATCATTAAAAGAAGTGATGGATGCAACTAAAGAAGCTGGATTTGAAATAACAGATTCAGATGAAAAGGTGAGATTTCCAAAAAGACCCTTTGTTCGTTCAGGATACGTAGTGGTTCCAAAAGGTATGTCGAAATCAAAAATACTATACAAGATTTCTGAAAAATTAGTATCAAAAAGGGCGAAACATTCCAAGTAATACGAAATATAGCTTCTAGCTAAAGTAAAGTTGACAGAAGTACATGATAACAATATCACATTATTTGTTTTAATTGCAGGAGGTAGGCGAAATAATGCACCTAGCCGGTAGTGGCAGGGTAATAGTTCAACTATCAACAAAATTGATGGAGGGACAGATACTCTGTGATGAAAAAGGTACTAGAGTTGCAAAAGTAATGGAACTAATAGGTCCAGTAAATAGACCGTTTGCATCAGCAGCACCGCTGACAAATAGTATCAAAAAATACATTGGCAAAAGTGTTTTCGCATCAGAATATTCTCCTGACAATTTAAAGAAAAAATTTAGGAGACAAAGAAGATGAATGTTTTAGAAAACCAAAACTGTCCTGAATGTCAATCTCATGTGATGAATGATGTTCAGAATGGCGAAATAATCTGTACAGGATGTGGACTAGTAGTAGCAGATCAGATGGCAGATTATGGTCCAGAGACAATCAGTTCTAATCTCGAAGACAAAATGAAGTTAGCAAGAGCAACAGGCCAAACAACATATTCTCAACACGATTTGGGAATATCTACTGAGATTGCAATCTCTTCAAAAGATTTCAGTGGAAAAACAATCCACTATGACGTAGCAAATCAAATGCACAATCTCAGAAAATGGCAACAAAGAGTAAGAGTTTCTTCACCAAAAGAAAGACGACTTGCAAATGTATTATCCAAGATGGGTGATACATGCGACAGTCTAGGACTATCAAAAAATGTTTTAGAAACTGCTTCAATGATCTACAGAAATTTGGACGGACATGTTGATGTGAAGGGAAAATCAGTAGTAAGCATAACTGCAGCAACAATATACATGGCATGTAAACAATGTGATGTAGTACGATCTCTAGAGGAAATCGTTAGAGGTGTTTGTCCGCCAAAAGATGTAAAATCAAAAACAAAACTTGCAGCAAGATACTTCAGAACCATGGTAATGGAAATGGGACAATTAACTGCCCCAGTAGTTACTATGGACAAATACATCTCGAAAATAGCAAACATGACTCATACTGAGGTGAGAGTTGAAAGACTAGCCTTAGAAATTGCAGAGAAGACAAAAGGTAGCAGTATTGCAGACGGTAAAGCACCAAATGGAATTGCTGCAGCTTATCTGTATGTGTCATCAGTCCTATTAGGACAAAATGTACTCCAAAGAGACGTTTCCACAATTGCAGGAGTAACAGAAGTCACAATTCGAAACAGATGTAAAGAGATTCTAACTAGTCACAAACTCAAAATCACTTTGAGACCATCTCTGGCAAAAATTTAACCCCCCCCCCTCTTTTCATTTTATTTTGATGATTAGGATTAGCTAAATTCCGTCGGTATTATATATAGAAAAAAAATATTTTTTTCATGGCAGTTCTCGAAATAAGGGATTTACACGTTACAAGAGAAGGTAAAGAAATTCTAAAAGGAGTCAACCTAAAAACAGGCCCAGGAGAAGTCCATGCCATCATGGGACCAAACGGTTCAGGAAAAAGTACATTAGCATACACATTACTTGCTCATCCAAAATATGAGGTCACAAAAGGCGACATTTTACTTGATGGTGAAAGTATTTTAGAATTATCAGCAGATGAAAGAGCAAAAAAAGGTTTATTCTTAGGTTTTCAATATCCCACTGAAGTTTCAGGAGTAGGGTTTTCTCACTTCTTAAGAACATCATACAATTCTCTTAGTAAAGCTCTTGAAGGAGATGATAGAGAAGTATTCATCACAGTTAGAGAATTTCAAAAATATCTAAAAGATAATTTAGAGAAAGTTGGTCTTAGAGAAGAATTTTTGTCCAGATATTTGAATGAAGGATTTTCAGGTGGAGAAAAGAAAAGATCTGAAGTATTACAAATGGCAGTATTAAAACCAAAAATTTCCATTTTAGATGAACCAGATTCAGGATTAGATATAGATGCAGTTCAAGCAGTTGCTCAAGCAATCAGTAAAGTTTCTGGAAAAGATTCCACAGTTATAGTAATTACTCATTATGCAAGAATTTTAAAATTTCTTGATAAATTAGATTTTGTACATGTTTTTGCAAAAGGTAAGGTATTGAAAACAGGTGATGCAACACTTGCCGATAAATTAGAATCTGAAGGTTATGATTGGGTTTTAGAACAAACAAGTTAAGATATTAAAATCATGTCTGAAAGTAGCGAGCAATATTTTTTTAATTTTTCATTTTTCAAAATAGATCCCAAATGGCGATGGATGGCAGATTTAGCTAAAGAAGAATCAGCTAAAGAAGTAGAAAATATTTTAAAAAATTCAGGAATAATGCATAGAACATATTCAAATTTAGGATTAAGGGATGATACAGATTTCTTAATCTGGTTTGCGGCAAAAACGCTAGATGAAATTCAAAAGGTGATTGAGAAATTGTACAAAACCGTTTTTGGTAAATACATCATTCCATCCAAGACATATTTGTCATGCACAAGACCCTCACTATACGTTAAAGAGCAAAAGCCTCACGGATTTCTTTCAGGTTCAGAAGCAAAAAAATTTGTTATCGTATATCCATTTACAAAAACTAGAGAATGGTATCTTTTACCACAAGAAAAAAGACAAAAAATAATGGATGAACATATTGAAGTCAGTAGAAAATATCCTCAAATAATTTTGAATACGACATATTCATTTGGAATACATGATGAAGATTTTATGTTAGCCTTTGAAGTAGATGAGGTTAGAGATTTTCAAGACCTCATAATGGATTTAAGAGAAACAGAGGTTTCATCATATGTGAAAAATGATATACCAATGATTGTTTGTGTTCAAAAGGATATTGTATCATTAATCACCAGTCTCGGGTAAAATTCACTAGATTTGTAAAAAAAGAATAAAAATAACTCGTTAAATTCATGAATTGTATAATGAATTTTAACAAACTTGGAAAAACTGACATCAAGGTTTCAGAATTAGGTTTTGGTGCTTGGTCAATTGCATTAGATTGGTGGGGGAAAAAAATTGAGGAGGATGAAGCAAAAAGAATGCTCAAAAGAGCATATGATTTAGGAATTAATTTCTTTGAAACAGGAGACATGTATGGAAAAGGAAAAAGTGAAAAAATTATTGGAGAGGTCTTTAAAGATATGCGAAAAGATGTAATCATATCAACAAAATATGGATACGACTTTTCTAACGTTGAACAGATTGGACATAGTGAATTACCTCAAAGTTTTGAAAAAGAATTTACTAAAAAAGCATTGAGAGATAGTCTAGAAAGATTACAAACAGATTATTTAGATATGTATGGATTACATAATCCAAAGTTAAATCACATCAGAGAAGATTCCATTTTTAATTTAATGGACGAATTCATCAAAGAGGATAAAATCAAGACATATCAAGTTGCATTAGGTCCAGCAATTGGTTGGACGCAAGAGGGATTAGAAGCAATGGATAGAACAAACATTAGTGCAGTACAAACAGTTTACAATATTTTAGAACAAACCCCAGGAAATGAATTAATGACAAAGGCAGTTGAGAAGAATGTAGGTATTCTTGTAAGAGTTCCTGAAGCATCAGGAATTCTAACTGGAAAAGTTACTGCAGATACAAAAATTGATGAGAAGGATCACAGATCAGTTAGAAAAGGTGAATGGATTAAAGCCTCACTTCAGAAAGTAGAACAATTAAAACCCATTGCAGAAAGAAATGGACTAACTATCACAGAATTAGCTATGAAATTCATTATGTCAAAAGAAGGATTTACTTCGGTTTTCCCTACAGTTACAAGTGAAGAAGAAATCATCAGTTATGTAGAGATGACAAAAGGCAACTACATCTCAAAATCAGATATGAGGGAAATTCAGGAATTGTATAATTCTTGGCCATCTTATGAACTAAAAGCAACTATATCAACAAAATAAAAAATGGATTCAAAAATCCAAGATAAAGAAATTTTAGATATCATTGAGAGAATGAAATTAGCAAAGATTGGTGAATATAAGAAATGGCAAATACTAATTAAAAAAATTCTAGAAAAAAAACCATGGAACCAAGGAGAAGTTGAATACTATACACGAATAACAAGAATTTACAACAAAACAGGTACACTTGTCAGAAGTAAAAACTACCATACAAAATTATCAAATGAAGATATTAAACCAAAATGTAAAGAATGTGAAAAAATATCAGAGTTTTATTGTAATATGAATGATCAATATTATTGTCTAAAACATGTAGTTGGACATGATGAAAATGAATTCTAGGAGTTTGGAATTGTTTGTTCCAGTGAGAAAGAATGTTCTACAAAATATTCTACCCGTGTTTTTTTGAATTCTCTTGAACTAAATAGAATCCGATAATCATCTACTTGGATTTGTTTTTGAATTGTTTGCGCCATTTCTTTTGCTTCATCATGAGTTTTACAGTGTATCATTGAAAAAACATTATACGGCCAATCAGGATATGTTGGTCGTTCATAACAATGACTTACTTGAGGAAATGCACCTAATTTTGAACCTACGTCACTAATCTTTTCCTTAGGAACATTCCAAACAATCATTCCATTTGCAGTGAAGCCAACTTGACGATGTCTCAAAATTGCAGCAAAACGTCTCATCACACCAATATCCTCATAATATCTCATTTTTTCAAATAATTGTTCTTCAGTAATACCTAGATTATTTGCACATTTTAAAAATGGTTCATCAACAATATCCATATCTTTTTGTAATTCTCTAACAAAATTTTTGTCGTCTTCTGTAGGAACGAATTTTATATTTTTAGTAATTTTCTTTTCTTCAGTTGGTGCAACATCATGTTTCTTTTCATCAACCATATCTAATTTGACACCAATTTTAAAAAGTTGTAGAGTGGGTAACATTCTAACTTTCTTAATACCATCTAGAGCATTGAATTTTTCAAGTTCAGAGTCAAGATTAGAACCAGGTGGTACAGCTAATGTAAACCACAAATTGAATTGATGATCACGTTCATAGTTATGACTCACTCCAGGATGTCTATTAATCTGATTTGCAACATATTCAAGTTTATCACTATCAATTTCCATTGCAACCAATGAACTAGTATATCCTAATTTTCGAGTATCAAAAATTGCACTTAATTGTCTCAAAACTCCTATAGATTTTAAATGATTGAGACGTTGTTTTACAATTTCAGAAGTGGTGTTAAATTTTTTAGCAATATCATCAAATGGTCTTGTTACAAGCGGAAAAGTCCATTGAATTTCATTCAAGAGTTCTTTGTCTAAATCATCCATGGATGTCAATATTCAAAGACTATTCAATTCAATTAAAAATGTAGCTAGAATCTTAAGGCTAATTCTAATACATAAATACAAATCGTAACGATTTTGATCGTGATAATTGATCTTAATGTTAAAGGAAAAATGATTCTTGTCATTGGAGGAGGTAATGAGGCTGAAAAGAGAATTAAATCACTTCTAAACAATAAATGTCAAATAATTGTATTAAGTAAAAAATTCAATTCCAAGATATCCCAATGGAGTAAAAACAAAAAAATAAAAATTATTAAAAAAGATTTTGAAAATGAAAAAATTTTAACAGAAATTAAACCTGATTTAATTATCACTACAACTAATGATAAAATAATTAATAAAAAAATAATTGATTTTGCAAAAAGAATGAAGGTGATTGTGTATAGTTCAGACAATCCAGAAGAAAGTGATTTTACCAATCCAGCAATAATTGATATTGAAAAAATTATTCAAATTGCCATATTCACGGGAGGAAGAAGCCCTGCTATGTCCAAAAAAATTAAGGAAAAATCTGAAAAGGCAATTCGAAAGATCATAACAAAACAAGATATTGACAAAATAAAGTTACAAAAAATTCTTAGAGAAAAAGCAAAAAGTATCATTCCAGCACATAGTTCAAGAAAAGCTTTTCTTACTCATATTATGGCAAAGAAAAGTATTGATCAGTTAATAAAAGCCGGAGATATTAAAAAAGCCGAGAACGAAGCAATGAAAATTATGAGGGAATGGAATGAGTAAAAATATCATAAATGCTAGAGTCACGTTCAGAAATTCTCCAATACATATTCTTGAGCAGTTTACCATCAAAGATGTTGAAAATGCATATGAAAAATTTAAAAAATCAGGATTAGATGAGTGTGTGATTATTCAGACATGTAATAGAATTGAATTATTTGCAAAAACAAATCAAAATCAATTTGAACAAATCAAAAAAGTCTGGGCAGAATTATCGGGATTAAATGAAGAAATCTTTGATGACAATTTGGAAGTTGTTAAAGACCATGAAGCATTTCACCATTTATTGAAACTAACATCTGGTTTAGATTCAATGGTAATTGGTGAAGAACAAATTTTAGGTCAAATAAAAAATTCCATTACTGAAGCAAGAGAAACCAAAGCTTCAGGTCAACATCTAAACACACTATTTGATAAGGCAATCAGAATTGGAACCAGAATTAGAAATTCTAGTGGAATTGGAAAGGGAGGAATTTCAGTAGGTTCAATGGCAGTAAAACTTGCTGAAGAGAATATTGATGAATTAAAAAATAAGAAAATTTTGTTAATTGGAACTGGAGAAGTTTCAACATTAGTAGCTAAATCACTTAACAGAAGAGGATATCATTTCAATGTCTCTAGTAGAACATTATCTAGATCACAAACATTTTGTGAAAATATGGGAGGTAGTGCCATAAAATTTGAAGATATACTTAATGGATTTGAAAATTATGATGTTATTTTTGTTGCAACAACTGCACCTTATTTTCTTGTTACATATGATAGAATTATGGAAGCAACGAAGAAGAAAGATAACGGTATGATGATATTAGATTTATCAAATCCAAGAACAGTGGATGAAAGAGTAGCAACTATTAGAGGAATAAAACTGATGAATTTAGATCAAATCGCTGAAATGGTAGAAAAAAATATGAATGCAAGGCAAAATAAAGTAAAAGAAATTGAAAATATAATTAGTGAGGAAATTTCAGTAATAGAAGCCTCAATGAAACGTTTAGATGCAGAACCACTTGTAAAAGATGTTTTCAAAAATATTGATGCATTGAGAATTAAAGAATTAGAAAAAGCATTACGAATGCTTGATGAAAAAGATGAAAGTAAGATAAGAATAATTGAAGAACTCACAAAAGCGGTTGTAGAAAGTATTGTATCCACTCCAATGAATAAAATTAGAAAGGCTTCAGAAGAAGGAAATCCAGAGTTGGTGGATTTAGCTACAAAATTATTTGATTATCAAAATAGAGAAAATTAGTACATATCTCATTAAATTTTGTCAAATAGTAGATATTTTCTCTAAGATTATATTTTACCGAGTTTAATTTTCAATATGTCATTTCCAACTAGACGATTAAGACGACTAAGGATTTCAGAAAAAATGAGAGAATTAGTTCAACAAACTAGCTTATCTCCAAAGGATTTCATCTGTCCAGTATTTGTTCAAGAAGACCTTCAAAGCAGAGTCAAAGTTCAATCAATGAATGAAATTGAAAGACTTCCATTAGACGATGTAAATGATGAAGTTGGAACAATTTTAGATCTCGGTATTCCATCAATCATGTTATTTGGAATTCCATCAATTAAAGATGAATCAGGTTCATCAGCTTTTGATGATAATGGAATTGTTCAAAAAGCAATTTCACAAATTAGACAAAATTTTGGAGACAAGATTGTGATAATGGCAGATGTCTGTTTATGTCAATTCACATCAACCGGTCATTGTGGAATTCTGCATAACAACAAAATAGATAATGATTTGAGTCTTGATACTTTAGCAAAAACTGCCGTAAGTCAAGCAAAAGCAGGAGTGGATACAGTATCACCATCAGCAATGATGGATGGACAAGTATCTGCAATCAGAAAGGCATTAGATGATGAAGGGTTTTCAGATGTTTCAATTATGTCACATTCTGCTAAACATCGTTCAAATTTTTATGCACCATTTAGAGATGCTGCAGAATGTGCTCCAAAATTTGGAGATAGAAAAACATACCAAGTACCATTTACAAATCCACGAGAGGCAATGATGGAAGTAGAATCAGATATCAATGAAGGAGTAGACATTGTCATGATAAAACCTGCCTTGTCATATCTCGATTTAATTGCTGAAACTAGAAGAAGATTCAATGTTCCTGTATCAGCATATAGTGTATCTGGTGAATATGCACTTGTCAAAGCAGCTTCACAGTTAGGTTATGTAAATGAAAAAGACATTACTGAAGAGATACTATATTCAATTAAGAGAGCAGGTGCAGATATGATTGTTACATATTTTGCAAAATCAGCAGCAAAATTTCTACAAGAATCATGAGAAACGACGAACGCTTTGAAATTCAAAGGGCATTTGATTTAATTCCATATGTTGTAGGAGCCAGTTGGGCAACAGTGTGGTTTAGAATGAATGAAAATAAGAAACCTACTAGAGAAGAATTTAGAGAGAAAACATTAGAGTATTTGAAAATGATGGAGCCAATATTTGATTCATATCCAGATGAAAAAAATTTTGAAGCAATAAAAAAATACATCGACTCAAGAAAAAAAGACGAGTATGAAGCACTAATCAAAGGAGAAAATAAAGAAATTGAAAAAAGATATGACAGATATGTTGATTATGGCTGAATTTCATTTTCTAGTTCTTTAAGATAGGATGTCAGAATTTTTGTGCGTTTTTTGGCTAGTTTTTTTCCAGATTTAGTATTCATCATGCTTTCAAGGTGAATTAATTTTTTAAAAAAATGATCAGTGGTCCATTGTTTATCATTAGGTTTTCGTATTTTACAAAATGGATCATCTAGATTGTAGAGTGGTCTATTAAGCGACCCGCCAGTCGAAAATACTCTAGCAATTCCAATAGCACCTATTGCATCCAATCTATCGGAATCCTGAAGAATTTTCCCTTCTATTGTAGAAGGAATCTTTTTTCTCGAAAAACTGTGATCTCTTATTGCATCGGCAATAATAGAAATTTCATCTTTGCTAAAATCATATTTTTTTAAAATTATCTTGGCTTTGTTTGCGCTTTCAACTGAAGCATTTTTATTTCTTTTATCAGATTTTGGGTATGAAACAATATCGTGTAAAAGCACTGATGCCAAAACTAGTCTTTCATTAGCAGATTCATATTTACAGATTTTTTTTGCATTATTAAATACCCGCATTATATGATTGAAATCATGTGCAGGTTCATCATTTGATTTTTTTTTAATTTCATGAATTAATTTTTCTATGGTATTCATATTCGCCACACTTTAGGTTTTACAAATTTAATTTTTCTTTGGGTGATTAAAACCGTCCAATTTATTGACGCAAATAATATAATTACTCCTACTCCAACTCCATCAATTAATAAAATTCCAGTTAATCTATCTTCAAAAATTTCTAAAAATGGTTGTAATACAGCGTTACCAAAATAGATCATCACAATATATGAAAGAGTTCTGCCAAACCAGAATCCAAAATAAATCCCAATACTCTTTGCACGCATTAAACCATATGTAATAAACAACATGTTACTTGGGAGAGGGGTTGCTCCAAAAAGAAATGATGCAATCAAGTAACCAAATTTTTTCTGATTAAGATAATTTCCAATTATATCTAAATTTGATTTTTGTTCATCACCTACAAACTTTCTAAAAATACCACTGATTTTTTTTAAAAAGAATCGTCCAATAGTAGCACCTGTAGCACCAACCATAGCTAAAAAAATTACATTTAGTGAGGGATCTATCAAATAGAAAGAAGTTAAAACAATCCAGCTTGGTGGCATCAAAATTGGAGCAGTGTTGACACCAATCAACACTAAAAATATTCCAAAATATGAATACTCTGAAAAAAATTCAAAAATATCAATCATTTTTCAAAATTTTATTTGATTTTTTTACTTCTAAACCCTTTGATTTTAATTTACTCGATAAAAAATTTTAAAAAAATTAAAAAAATTAAAAAAATTTCAAGATATTTAGAAAAATGATCATGTTTTGTATAATTTAGGATCAATCATGCAATATCTTTATAAGCAATTTTTACTTATTATACCTATGACTGAGAAAGTATGGAAATGTTTTAGATGCAATTTAACTTTCAAAAGTCAAGAACTTGCAGACATGCATAAAGAAATTTCTCATCACTCCATTACTAGAGTAAAAGCAATTGTCGCATAATTTTTGAATATTTTTAATGCAGAGGGTGGGATTTGAACCCACGAACTCCTAAGAGAAGGGATTTCCAATTTTTGGATCTTGAGTCCCTCTCGGTTGACCGGGCTTCGATACCTCTGCAAATTATAATGAAAAACACCGATATTTCTCAATTACTATTTTACAAAAATTAAGAATTTTTGAGAAAGCTTATAATCAGTAAATTCAGATTTTATTCAATGGCAGAATTCATTCCAATTTCACAAGCAAAGAAAATGCGAAGTGGAGTAAATGTTGAGGCAGTTGTCAAAAGCAAAGGAGAGTCAAGAACTGTTAATCTTAAAACAGGAGGCACTATTGATGTCTGTGATGCAATTATTGCAAATAGTGATGAATCCCCAGAAAATGAAATGAAATTAACATTATGGGGAGACGACATTAAAGCAGTTAATCAAGGCGACAATGTAAGAATCACAAATGGATATACAAACGAGTTTAAGGGTGAAGTATCACTTACTAAAGGCAAGTTTGGACAAATGGAAGTAAATCCATAAAAGATTTTTAAAACTACAAAATTTTAATTTTTTAAAAATTTAGTTTTTATTTTTTTCTAGATTTCTTTTTTGCTGCAGTCTTTTTAGTTGCTTTTCTCTTTGGAGCTGTTTTCTTTTTTGCT
>VMBT01000191.1_pt1 | contig 41544 bp, 35 predicted proteins | sample 4404301 | NCBI WGS metagenome assembly VMBT01 (sample SAMN12238535, study PRJNA552566) | marine metagenome | isolation source: Coastal seawater | place: USA: coastal Georgia, Sapelo Island | collected 2008-08/2009-08
ATTATGCAGCTTCTTTTTCTTCTTCTTTCACTTCTTCTTCATCACTTCCTTCCGGCTCCGGATCCTCATCGGTATCCAATTCAATGCGCAGATTCTCGATGATGAATTTTTGGCGATCCGGAGTATTCTTACCCATGTAATACTCCAGCAATTCCGGTACGCTTGTTTCATCGTTGAGCATGACCGGACTCAAGCGGATATCTTCACCAATGAATTCTGCAAATTCTTCCGGTGAGATCTCGCCCAAACCTTTGAATCGTGTGATCTCGGGTTTTCCCTTGAGATCATTGATCGCTTTAACGCGTTCCTGCTCATTGTAACAGTAGCGAGTTTCTTTCTTGTTTCTCACCCGGAACAAAGGAGTTTCCAGTATATACAAATGGCCACCGCGGACCAGATCGGGGAAGAACTGCAGGAAGAAAGTCAATAGGAGCAGTCTAATGTGCATTCCGTCCACGTCCGCATCCGTAGCGATGACAATGTTGTTGTAACGCAGGTTTTCTACGCCATCTTCAATATCCAGTGCATGCTGAAGCAAGTTGAATTCTTCATTTTCATATACGACCTTCTTCGTCAAGCCATAGCAATTAAGAGGCTTTCCACGCAAACTGAATACAGCTTGCGTCTCTACATCACGCGATTTGGTGATCGATCCACTGGCCGAGTCTCCCTCCGTGATGAATAAAGTCGTATCTAGTCGTTCTTCCTTTTTCTCGTCAGTTAGATGCGTTCGACAGTCCCTCAGCTTCTTGTTATGCAGATTGGCCTTTTTAGCACGCTCTTTGGCCAACTTGCGAACTCCCGCCATGTCTTTGCGTTCCTTTTCGCTCTGCATGATTCTTTTGAGCAGTTTTTCTGCTGTTTCGGGATTCTTGTGCAGGTAGTTATCCAGTCGCGTCTTGACAAAGTCGTTGATGAAGCTCTTGATCGTAGGACCGTCCGGACCAACATCCGTACTTCCCAGCTTGGTTTTTGTCTGAGATTCAAACACAGGTTCCTGCACGCGAACAGAGATCGCAGATACGATTGATGCTCTGATGTCACTAGGGTCGAATTGCTTCCCGTAGAACTCACGAAGTGTTCTAACCAGTGCTTCTTTGTAGGCACTTAGGTGTGTACCACCTTGGGTGGTGTGCTGCCCATTCACGAAGCTGTAATAGTCTTCGCCGTAGTGACTATCATGGGTGAGCGCCATTTCGATATCCTCACCTTTCAAGTGAATGATCGGATAGCGCAGTTGCTCTTCATTCGTTTTGCGCTGAAGAAGGTCGAGCAAACCATTTTTAGAGTAGAATCTCTTGCCATTCAGGTATACGCTCAGACCGGCATTCAGGTACACGTAGTTCCAGATCTGATCTTCGACGTAGTCGAGGATGTACTTATAATTCTTGAAGATGCTGTCATCAGCGAGGAACTCGACCAGGGTGCCGTTCTCCTCATCCGTTTTGATATCCTCTTCAGATTCGATGTCGCCGAATGCGAACGTGGCTTTCTTGCTCTGGCCATCCCTAAAACTCTGAACAGTGAAGTGGGAGGAGAGGGCGTTCACGGCTTTCGTACCCACTCCGTTCAGTCCGACTGATTTCTGAAATGCCTTCGAATCGTATTTTCCACCGGTATTGATCTTGGAAACACAGTCGATGACCTTGCCAAGTGGGATACCGCGCCCGTAGTCACGGACTCGCACTCTGCGTTCCTCAATGTCGATCTCGATCTTCTTCCCGTGCCCCATGACGTATTCGTCAATGGAGTTGTCAATGACTTCCTTCAAAAGCACATAAACCCCATCATCATGAGAAGACCCGTTTCCGAGCTTCCCGATATACATTCCCGGACGCAGTCGGATGTGCTCTTTCCAGTCGAGGGATTTTATACTGTCTTCGTTGTAAACCGGTTGCTTTGCCACGCTATTAAACGTTTTGTAATACGCATCGAATTTAGCAATAGCACCCCGAATTCAGCCTTGGCAAAGGCTCAGAGTTATCTACATGTTGTGTAAAGGTCAAAGAATTTATTGACCTTCTGTGCACACTTTAGTGCACCCGATATTGAAACAGACCTTGATCAGTCTTCCAGATACAGTTTCAAGTAGTCTGTGACCTTGTGATAAAGGTGAACTCGATCCCTTCCGCGAACATTGTGTTCGTGATGCGGATAGACATAATAATCAAGGTTCGTTACACCCTTCTTGATCGATTCTTCCAAGTACATCAGACTATGCTGCCACAAGACCGTCGGGTCTTGAGCTCCGTGGATCATGAGCAGTCGACCTTCCAACTTGTCGACGTAGTTGAGTAGGCTGTTTTTAGCATAACCTTCCGGATTCTCCTGAGGCGTGTCCATATATCGCTCCGTGTACATCACTTCGTAAAATCGCCAGTCGATAACCGGACCACCGGCTACACCTACTTTGAATACACCCGGATGACGTGTCATCAGGCTGGTCGTCATGAATCCGCCATAGCTCCATCCGAAGATCCCAAGTCGCTCCGGATCTACAAAACCCTGCTTTTTTAGCCAATTCACTCCAGCAAGCTGATCTTCCATCTCCAAGGTCCCCATTTGTCTGAAAACTGCGTTCTCAAAATCGAGACCACGATTGGCCGACCCTCGTCCATCTATGGAAAAGACCACAAATCCCTGCTGCGCCATGTACTGATACCACAAGTTGGCTCCGCCCAACCAATAGTTCCTGACCAATTGCAAATGCGGTCCGTTGTACAGGTATACTACCACGGGATACTTCTTGTTTGGATCGAAGTCTACTGGTTTAAATACCCGGTAGTAGAGTTCCGTACCGTCGTTCGCTTTGACACTTCCGATCTCCATTTGTCCAAGTTTGTATTCCGACAAGGGATCTTCGGCCTTGTGAACGGTTGCATACGGGATACCCGTGTGATCCATTATTCGAACCTCCCTTGGTGTCATAGTATTGCTGAAGTTGTCAATGAAATATCGCAAACCGGGACTAGCTGTGATAGTGTGGGTTCCCGGATCACGTGACAAGCGCTTGGTCTTGCCGCTTTTCATATTCACGCAAAGCAGATCGCGCTCCAATGGACTTTCCTTGGTTCCTACCACGAATAACAGGCCCTCTTCTTCATTAACCCCAAGGTATTCTGTCACGATCCAGGAACCTTTGGTAAGTTGCTTGAGCATATCACCTTTGGTGTTGTACAAGTAAAGGTGGTTATAGCCATCTCGCTCGCTCCACCAGATGAATTGGTCCGGGGATTTTTTCAAAAAGACTGCCGGATGTTCAGGCTCCACATATTTCTCATGTGTTTCCTCAAAGAGCACGGCGGTTTGTTCGCCGGTAGCAGTACTGAATTGCTTGAACCACATGTGATTCTGTTCGCGGTTCACAACAGCGACGTAAATGAACTTCCCATTCGGACCCCAGGCTATGTTTGTGAGGTATTGCTCCTTAGGTTCACCAGTTTTTAAATAGATCGTATTTCCACTCTCCAGGTCGTGGATCCCAATTGTCACGTGGTGACTCTTGGCTCCGGTAACAGGATATCGCGTGCCTTTTGTGGTAGCAGGCGTGTCGCTCAGTGTGTAGAGTGGGAATTCTGAAACCATGGTCTCGTCCATCCTGTAGAAAGCCAGTTTTGCCCCATCTCCCGACCAGAACAGTCCCTCGGTGATCCCAAACTCCACGCGGTGAACAGCTTCTCCATACACGATGCCATCGCCACCATCAGTGGTCAGTTGACGTTCTTCTCTACCATTTGCCTTCACATACAGTTGGTGATCCCTGATATAGGCTTGATTCAAAGTTGAACCATGTGTCTTTCTGGTTGTGATTCCTGCTGCGTCAAATTCCGAAACCACTTTGGTCTCCTTGGAGCCGATATCGAAGGTGTAGTAGGTTGAACTGTGGTAATAACGCATCACGTTGGTTCCCAGCCACTCGAACCTAGGCAGATTCTTCAAGCTATCGGCTTCCGGAACAGCTGCAGTCAAACTGGCATTGATGTCAGACAGTTTCACGACCCGGGTTATTCCATTTTTCTTCTCATGGATCTCATCAATGATGATACACGCTTCTCCTGCTTCGGTTTTGTCATTGTGACTGAAGTGCAGATCGTCCATCCATTGCAGGTTGCTCATGGATTTTGGATACAGGTGATAACCCATTATCGCGTCGTCCATGGTCAGGAGTTTTTCCTGAGCTTGAGACGAGAAACAGATCACAAATAAGAGGAGGGAGGTAAGTTTAGATCGCATGTCGGTAGTATAAGTCCGACAAATCTATGAAAGCTGCGAACATGGACACGCGTTCTGAGATAAATCAGAGCTTAGTATCGACCAATGCTAGATTTGTTGCTCTTTCCAGAACAGCGGGTCTACCAGGATTACATCTTCCCGATCCACTTTGACCTGCCCCGGTAAGGCACCTTTGAACTTGCGAACGAACTTCCTGGGCGTATGGATCACGGCTGCTGTGTGTTCATTCTTTCCCTTGCTGTGCCATGCGGCCAGGGAGGCAGCAAAAGTGAGAACATCTTCTGGTATCTTCTCGTTGTTCTGATTGCGGATGACCACATGTGAACCTGCCTGATCCCTGAGATGCAGCCAGACGTCATTCTTTGATGACGCATGTAAGACGGCGTCATTTTGCTTGGCATTCTTTCCGATCCATATATCGAATCCTTTGAACTGTAAGGTTTGAAATACCGTCTTCTTGGAGTCCTGCTTTTTGCTCTGTTCGTTTTCTTTCCTTTCGAACATTCGGAGCGACTTGATGTCGTCGCAAGCTTCGACTTCGGATAGCTCATCTTCCAAACGCTCGATGTCACTTTCCAGTGCCTTTATCTTCTCGGCCCGTTTCTCGAGTTCCAAATGCTGATTCTTCGACTTGCGATAGTATCGTTCGGCGTTAGCTTGCAGTGAAATATCTGACTTGATCGGGATCTTCACATCTCGATCGTGAAAGAAATCGTACACCTCAAGGGACTTTTGATTCTTCACATTCAAGTGCACATTGGCCATGATAAGATCAGCTCGCTGACGATAGCTAAGATCAGCCGACAGATCCTGGGCGTGATCCTGCATGGAAGCCAACTTCTTTTTCCGAACGTTCAGATCGTCGTGAATACGGTGTATTATCCTGTCTTTGAGTGACTTGACCCGAATGGCGCGAATGTATTCCCTGGCAAATTGATCGTATACGGGGAAGAGTTGACCTTTTCTGTGTCCTTTCGCTAGCGTCAGACTTGGCACTTCCTGACTTCTGTCGATCGAATATTCACGTCGGAACTGATCGTTTACCCAATGGTCAAACGACTGGACTCGATCAACGGTTTGAAAGAATCCCAACTGTACCAGCGCTTTTGCTTGTTCAGCAGTAGCGAACCGACACTTTTTCGAAAAGCTTTGCTCGGTCAAGGATGTGAGATCCTCGTCTTTGAAGTCAACCGGAGCATAGTCAAAAGCAGCTATTTTCTTGCTAAATGGGAACTGAGCCAATTCATCACCATGCTTGAAATAAACTCGTGAATTTCTACCGAAACAGAGGAATTGAAGCTGGAGATCACCCTCAAATTCAAGGTGAAAACTCCTGTCATAACGATGAGGTTCGACTTTATGAAGCTGAAGTCCATGAAGCGTTTTGAATTGTGGAACTTTGTTTCGAGCTACATCCTGATGTTCCTTGACGAAGAAAAAGATCTCACCTCGTACGAACTGCACCTGCATTGCAGCAGAACTGAATTCAAGGACTAGATCAGTAGGGGAGGTTGAATATGATTCAGAGAGATGACTGCCGTTCAGGATCTCTCCCAATTCGGTGGCCAATATCTCGATGGTGAATGCATTGAGGTGCATTGTTAAAAGTCGCCGTATACATCGGTCAAGGCCTCGCAGCCATTATCTGTTACGAGGATGGTATGCTCGTATTGAGCACTGAGTTTTCCGTCTATCGTTCGCGCCGTCCAACCGTCACTCTTATCGACTTTCGCTCGCGCCTTACCGACGTTGATCATTGGTTCGATCGTGAAGATCATTCCGGGTCGCATGCGCTTGCCAGTATTCTTGGGAGCGATATGAGAAACCTCCGGGTCTTCGTGGAATTTGAGTCCTACGCCGTGACCACAGAATTCATAGACAACGCTATATCCCTTGCTGTGAGCGTATTCGGAGATAGCGTATCCGATATTCCCGAATCGATTACCAGGGAAACATTCCTTCATACCAATGCGCAGGCACTCGCGTGTCACCTTCAAAAGGTCCTTTGCGTCGTCGCTCACTTTGCCGATCTCATACATCTTGCACGTATCACCGTAATAGCCATTCAGAATGGTCGTGGCGTCAATGTTTAAGATGTCTCCGTCCTTGAGTTCGTAAGGTCCTGGAACACCATGACAGATAACGTCGTTCGGAGAAGTACAGACAGCGCCTTTGAACCCGTTGTAACCCAACGTGGCTGATTTTGCCTTGTGTCGAGTCATGAATTCCAACGCCTTTTGGTTGATGAACTCAGTCGTATTTCCGGGCACGGCAAATTCCTCCAAATATTTCAGACATTCAGCCGCCAGACGACTACTCTTTCGGATCCCTTCGATCTGCTTTGCGTTCTTGATCTTAATGGCCATAATTCAAGCGAGGCGCAAAGATAGGCATTCTACATGCCACAAACTTTGGAATTAGAAGTCTAGTGTAAAGCTGTCACCGTCCTGTAGTGCCGCCAGATAGTTCCGGTAGGTGGTGATCTCTTCGTATTGAAGTCTCCCACTGATAATTCGCGCTTCGTCACAAACCTGCTCCATTACTTCTCCCTGCGGGGAAATAATTTGGCTGCTTCCGTTGTGATAAACGTCATTTCCGTCATTGCCCACTCGATTCAAACCTATGACATATGCCTGGTTCTCAATGGCTCTTGCAATAAGTAGTTTGTCCCAATGGGCGATCCTTCGCTTAGGCCAGTTCGCCACAAATAGAAGCAGGTCATATTGGCCATCGTTCCTGCACCAGACAGGGAAGCGAAGGTCGTAGCAGATCAAGGGACGGATCTTCCAGCCTTTGATCTCTGTTTGTATGATGGAATTGCCTGCGGAATAGACCTTTTCCTCACCAGCCAGTGAGAACAAATGTCTCTTGTCATAAAATTCATGGCTGCCGTCGGGTCTACACCAATAAAGTCGGTTAAAATACTCTTCATTGACCCGGACGATAGTAGAACCGCAAATCGCACTGTCTGCTTTATGTGCCTGATCCATCATCCAATCTAACACCGGCCCGGGTTCAGGGTTGGCATTGGCTCCTGGGTTCATGGTAAAACCCGTGTTGAACATTTCTGGAAGCAGAATCAGATCGGATTCTCCGATCTCCGAAATGCGTTGTTCAAATAACTGGAGATTGGCCTGCTCGTTTTCCCAGATCAGATCTTCTTGTATCGCATGTACGATCAGATCTTGCATAGGATCTCTGCGGCTTTTTCAAGCGTTTCGTTCTCCTTTGCAAAGCAGAATCGTAGTACATGATCATCGCGCTTGCTGAGATAGAATACCGAGATGGGAATGGATCCGACTTTGTTCTCGATGGTTAAACGCTTGGCAAACTCCGTGTCTCGCTCGTTGCTGATATTCTGATAGGACAGTAACTGGAAGTATGTCCCTGAGCAAGGCAGGATCTCAAACCTGGAACCGGATAAAGCGTCTCGGAAGATATCTCTTTTCGCCTGATAAAATTCGTTGAGATGAAGGTACAGATCTTCATTCTCGAGGATCTTCGCATAGGCATGCTGCGACGGGGTATGTGCGCTGAATGCCATGAATTGATACACCTTTCGGAATTCCTTCATGAGTTTTTCCGGTCCTACCACATATCCCATTTTCCAACCTGTGGTATGATATGTTTTCCCGAAGGATGATACGATCAAACTTCGCTCGGCCAATTCAGGGTACATGGCCATACTCTGATGTTCGATCCCGTCGAAAATGATGTGCTCATACACCTCATCACTGAGTATGATGATATCGTTACCGCTTACGATCTTCTTCAACTGTTCAATTCCTTCTTTGTCCAGGACTGTACCCGAAGGATTGTGCGGAGAATTCAGAATGATCATCCGCGTGCGGAAATTGATGATCTTCTTGAGTTCATCCCAGTCTATCTTGAAATCCGGGTAGGTGAGTTCTGCTCGAATAGGCCTTCCACCGTTGATCTCGATCGCCGGTACATAGGAGTCATAAGCAGGTTCGATGATCACTACTTCATCTCCTTCCTTGACCAAGGCAGAAATGGCCGCATACAAGCCTAAAGTCCCTCCTGGGACAACTGTGATCTCAGAATTCGGGTCATAGTCGGCACCATACAATTTCTTGATTTTAGAGGCGATCTGCTCCCTCAGTTGGGGGATGCCCGGCATCGGTGCATATTGGTTGTGCCCGGCTTCCATCGCCTTGCTCACCAGCTTCGTTAGTTCTGGAGAACAATGAAAATCAGGAAACCCTTGCGACAAGTTGATAGCACCTTGCTCCTTGGCCAATCCACTCATTACTGAGAAGATGCTGTGACCTTGTTTGGGAAGCTTGGACGATATTTCTAAGGGGAATCTCAATGCGTTTGGTTTCCTTCAAATATGTGAAACTTGAACCGAAAAAGGAATATTACGCGCTAAGCGTCGTAAATATTTCTTTTTAAGGGCTAGGTAATATCCTATTTTCGATGGGCAACAACCAATGAGATTATGTCATTCACTCCAAGAAACTACACCTGTCTCGTGTTCATCGTAGCAAGTTTAGTGCTTGCTCTACCAAATTGTGGACTGGAAGAGGATAAACCGAAGGCGGATGGGTCAAATAAGGTGGAGGCCGACATGTATTACAACAATGAATCAAAGTGGAGATTCAGTGGAACGAATCCACATGTCTATTTTAGCCTCCAGGCCAACGGTATGGATACCCTTTTTATTGACGTGGACCACGATTGAGGTAGTTGGCTATATTTTGAAATAATAGATGCGGATCTGAGTTACATCGAAAATGATTCATTCCAATTTGGATCTCAAAAGAATGCACGTTCCGTTTGGGTATCGAACTTTCATAATGCCATAACCACGGAAATATTTTATCCTAAAGATGTAGGTGAGAACAGGGGATGGCTCTACATAACAAAGATCGATGCCTCCAGAGGAATAGTTGAGGCTCGGTTTGAAGGAGAGTTGTTTGTCGGAGGCACCCTTAGCTTCGAAATGGTTTGATCGATTACCATCAATAAAAAAAGGCCCCTTTTAGAGGCCTTCTTTCTGAACTAATTCTATTTCCCTATTCACGACATCAGTCGGTCATAGTTGGTGTTGATGAAATCCGTCAACTCCTTACCATCAAGCATGTTCTGAGCAAGTCTGGCCAGGTCAAATGCCTGCTTGAGCACTAGCTTTTTCTGCTCATCGTCACCACTGCTTAGCACTTTCTTAGCCAATGGATGGTTCGTGTTCACACTGAGCTTCATCTTCTCTTTCATGTCTCCGAACATCGCCATGCCACCAAATTGCTGCATCTCCATAATTCTTCGCTGCCATTCAGGTCGGTGTATGTTCATGAAGGCATCGTTCTCAGCAAGGTTGACATTCTCCACTTCGTACAATTCCTGATTGTCTACTACTCCTTCGATATCTTTCTTGAGAGTTTCCTGTTCTTCTTCCGTCAGCCCGGACTCAAGCTTTTCGTCCTTGTCGATCAACTTGTCAACCGTATCCGCGTCTACGCGTTTGAACTGAGTACTCTCTAGTTGTTGTTCCAGCTTCTGGATGAAATGCTGGTCTATGATCTCGTTGAACATCAAGACGTCATATCCCTTGTTATTCGCCTTTTCGATATAGCCATGCTGCTTGTCAGCATCATTTGCATAGAGGACGATAAGGTTGTTGTCCTTGTCAGTCTGCTCACCTTTGATCGCTTCGCTGTAGTCTTTCAGTAAGAAGTGTTTCTTTTCAGTATTTTGGACCAAACAGAACTTTTCTGCGCGCTCAAAGAACTTTTCGTCACTGATCATTCCATACTTCACGAACACGTCGATATCGTTCCATTTTGATTCGAAATCGGCACGATCCTTTTTGAACAATTCAGCCAGTTTGTCGCTGACCTTCTTGCTGATGTGGCCAGTGATCTTCTTTACGTTTGAATCGGCCTGAAGACTGCTTCTCGATACGTTCAAAGGAATATCCGGTGAATCGATCACTCCGTGAAGGAGCATCAGATATTCCGGAACAATATCCTCCACATTATCCGTGACGAAGACCTGATTGCTGTAAAGCTGGATCTTGTTGCGGTTCGGATCGATGTTCTTCTTGATCTTAGGGAAGTACAAGATCCCTGTCAGGTTGAATGGATAATCCACATTCAAATGGATCCAGAACAATGGATCTTCCGCATATGGATAGAGTTCCTTGTAAAAATCAAGATAGTCCTGATCCGTTAAGTCAGAAGGTGACTTCTTCCAGGCAGGAGAGGTGTTATTGACCGCATTGCCATCAAACTCGATCTCAACTGGTAGAAACTTACAGTATTTGTCGAGCAGTCCTTTGACCCTCAGGTCGTCCACAAATTCCTCGGATTCTTCATTGATATGAAGGATGATATCTGTCCCTCGTTTCTTGCGTTTCCCCTTCTTGATCTTGAAATCCGTGGTACCTTGACATTCCCAAAGCGCAGGTTCTGCGCCTTCCTGATAACTCAGAGTATGGATCTCTACTTTGTCGGCTACCATGAAACTTGAGTAGAAACCAAGTCCGAAATGCCCAATGATATTGGCATCTTCTTGTTTGTCTTTGTATTTCTCTACGAACTCTTCAGCCCCTGAGAAGGCGATCTGATTGATGTATTTATCGATCTCCACAGCTGTCATCCCGATCCCTCTGTCTGAGATGGTGATGGTCTTCTTTTTCTTGTCGACCTTAACAGAGATCTTCAGTTCGCCGAGATCACCTTTGACATCCCCACTGGAAGCAAGCAGGTTCAATTTCTTAGTTGCATCTACAGCATTCGAGATCAACTCACGTAGGAAGATCTCGTGATCCGTATAGAGGAATTTCTTGATGATCGGAAATATGTTCTCTGTGTTTACTGATACTTTTCCCTTTTGCATGATTAATAGATGTTCTTTTCCCCGGGGATGTGCAATTCCCTTACCATTCGGAATTTGGCAGACAACATGTCATATCAGGATGGAAGGATGGTCAGAATTACAGGATTGTGTTCAACATCAGCAATAGCTACAATCACGTCTAGCTTTAGGAGAGCGATTAAGTGCGGTGAGGACCTTGTGGTTTGTATTATTCTGATTCTGATGCAAATTCCACCATCGAAGTTTGGGATGAAGACATCGACAACCTGACTTTTCAAGTCATCGGATGTGCCATGAAAGTGCGCAACGTCTTGGGTAATGGTTATCAGGAAGTCATATACCAGCGCGCACTAGCGATCGAACTTGAAGCCTGTATGATTTCCTTTGAGAGAGAAAAAGAGCAGGAGGTGTACTACTTAGATTCACTTGTCGGCGTCAGAAGGGCAGACTTTATAGTGAACGAAGAACTAGTTGTAGAATTAAAAGCGGTGATCAGGTTGGAAGATGTGCATTTAGCTCAAGCTAAGAACTATACGGTGGCGTATGGCTTTGCGAATGGTCTATTGATCAATTTCGGCTCTAATAGACTCGAATTCAAGCGCGTTTTCAACCAACACCTGAACCCTTGACCAACCATCCTGCTCATCCCCACATCCCATAATCCTGTTCATCCTCACATCACACAAATCCTGCTCATCCTCACATCACACAAATCCTGTTCATCCGCACATCACACAAATCCTGCTCATCCTTACATCCCGCAAATCCTGATCATAGCGAGACGTTCATCTCATCCAGCAAAGCATCCGCTTCGTGCATGTACTTCATCACAAACAGCACATATCGGATGTCAACTCCAATAGATCGACTGTAACTCTCATTCCATGCAAAGTCATTGATCGTCGCTGAATAAGCACGATCGAAGTTCACACCGACCAGCTCACCTTTGGCATTCAGGATTGGACTACCACTGTTTCCACCGGTGGTATCCATGTTGTAGAGCATCCCTGCGACCACGGAATTCTTCTTTGGATGTCTTAGCGCATCTGCCGGTTCAGTTTGTCGGTATTTCTCCAATAAATACTCGGGCATGTAATAGTCGCCGCTGGGTTGTGCTTTTTCGATAATTCCGTCCACGGTAGTGAATGGATCATTGTAGACGGCATCTGACGGCTCAAAACCTTTGATGTATCCATATGTCAAACGCAAGGTTCCATTAGCATCCGGAATGAACAGTTCATCGGTATACTTTTCTTTCAACGTTGCAAGTTGAGGTAGCAGAGCATCGATCTCTGTATTAACTGTGCTCCATTCTGTAGCTTTTGGATCCAGGGCATGTTGGAATGCTCCTGCGATCTCTACCAATTTACCGCCCTGTTTGAAGAACTTGGCAGGATTGTCGTTGAGCAAGTCGCGCATTGTCGTGACATCCGCGAACTTGGTCTTTTCCCACATTTTCTTGCAATGAGCTTCGAGTAAACTTGCATTAGGCGACTCCAGTTTGAGCATGTCGGACACTAGTTTGCCGAGTTCGCTTCCTCGCTTGTCGAGTACGGCTAGCCCATTGGCGAAGTTCTTAAGGTCCACCGATCTATTCACAATCCGATATCGGCGAGCGTATTCACCAACAAGGGATTCGTGATTCTTCTCTAGCCATTCTTTGCGTTCCGCTCCACTCATGGCAGCCAGTTTGTCGGAATACTTCGCAATAAAAGCGGCAGTATAAAACACCCCGGAGGCACTTAGGATCTGGTTACCCATGACGACGTCGGTAGCCAGAGCATTGATCCTGGAGTAGTATTTCTCTATATCATCAAAGACTGCATTTTCCTCCTGCGTACATTTCGCTCGAAGTTCGTTTTGAATGTTTTGACGTTGTTCGATCACGTCGGTTCGACGAAATCCTTGCATCTTGCCTTTGAAGTTTTTGGTTACGTTAGAGAGACTTGCGATCCGTCCGGCATATCGAAGTTTCGTATCCGTATCGTCACCGGCATCTGCTTCCAGGATCTCGATGCGTTTATCGAACCAATCGGCGATGATCGGTAATAAATAGTCCTGTTGGTAGTTCAGGTATTCAGCCGGCATATGACGATAGGTCCTTCCCGGATAGCCCATGATGAAGACAAAGTCATTCTCAGAAGTCCCACCTGCATTCACTTGTATGAAGCGCTCCGGTTTGAATGGTTTACCATTCTCATACACTCGAACCACGCTGAAATCTCCATTATGCCGCGGCCACATCCAGTTGTCGCTTTCACCGCCAAATTTCCCTATAGCTTTAGGCGGAACATAGACCAGTCGCACATCTTCAAGTAATTTGTATCGAAACAGCGTGTAGTACTTGCCTACGTGCATCTCGCTGATCTGTATTTCTCGGTCGGGATGCGCTTTCTCCTCGGCAGCAGTGATCTCCTTGATGTTCTTGGCAATGGTCTTCTTTCTTTCGTCGGCAGATGTGTTCACATCAATACCTTGAAGCACTTTGTCTGATACATCCTCAAAACTAGTAGTGATCCGACAAGGAATAGTGGTTTTAAGCTCTTCGGATGTGTCTTTCGCGTAGAATCCTTCATCGAGATAATTGTGTTCAGAAGAACTATGCCCTGCAACTGCGCTAAAAACGCAATGGTGATTCGTGATGATCAAACCGGTCTCACTGATGAATGAACCTGTGCATCCACCCAAGCGCACAAGGGCATTGGTCAAACTGACGCCTCCCGGATTGTACACTTCAGAGACAGGTATCTGTAATCCCGCTGCTTTCAGGTCAACCTGATGCAATTGTGCCAGCGGATACATTCCTTCTTCCTTTTCTTTCGGAAGAAATGACGTGAGTGTCCCTGCAAGAATGAGTGCAGCGACCACCTTTAAGCCAAGATATGGCTTTGTTTTAGGCGAAATAAGAAGCATTGATGAACTCTTTGAATTCTTTGTTATCAGATGATTTGATATCCTGAGTTGCGCCCTCCCACCATTTTTCTCCATTATGTATGAAAATGATGTGGTCGCCGATATCAAATACGGTTTTCATATCATGAGTGTTGATGACCGTGGTGATCCCGAATTCCTGCGTGATCTCTCGGATCAAGCCGTCGATCACTCTCGAGGTCACCGGATCCAGTCCGGAGTTTGGCTCATCGCAGAAAAGATACTTGATGTCCAGTGCGATCGCTCTGGCAATACCAACCCTCTTTTTCATCCCTCCACTGATCTCAGCTGGATATTTGTCGTTCACACCTTCTAACTGAACGCATTTCAAGCAGAAATTCACACGCTCCAATCGCTCTTCAGCCGACATGCGGGTGAACATCTTCAGAGGGAATTCTACGTTTTCCTGAACCGTTGAGGAGTCGAATAGTGCACCTCCTTGAAATAGCATCCCGATCTCTCTGCGCACAGCGCGTACCTCTTTGTATTCCAATGCCGTGAAATCCCGATCATCGTAAATGATGTGCCCGTCGGTAGGGGTAAGAAGCCCTACCATGCACTTCATCAGGACACTTTTGCCACTTCCACTTGCCCCAATGACCAAGTTGATCTTCCCCGGTTGGAATTGTGCAGAGATGCCACGGAGGACCTCCTTATCGTCAAACGATTTGTATATGTCGTTCAGTTCGATCATTGAGTTCTAGAGGAGCAATTGAGTCAAAAGATAATCTGAGAACAATATCAATACTGCACTTGTCACTACGGCCTTCGTGCTACTACTTCCAACTTCCAAGGCTCCTCCTTGAGTGTAATAACCCTGGTAACAGGAGACGGATGTAATGATAAAGGCGTATGTGAATGCCTTGATCAGAGAGAAAATGAGGTTGAATACCAGAAATGATTCTCTCGCACCTTGGATGTATTCATCAGGTGTGAGAATACCACTGGCGTTACCTGCGATTATCCCGCCAATATTGCTGAGGAATATCGAGATGATGATCAGCAATGGGATCATGATGATTCCTGCCAGGATCTTTGGCAAGGCTATAAAACCGGCCGAATTGATACCCATGATCTCCAGGGCATCGATCTGTTCACCCACACGCATGGTCCCGATCTCTGATGCGATATGTGAACCAACATTACCGGCCAACACCAGACAGGTGATTGTCGGTGCCAGCTCGAGCATGGACGAGTCACTGACAATAGATCCTATCACCGGGTTGGCAACCAGTGGACTGATCAGCTGATAGGCTATCTGTAAGGTGGTTACAGCCCCTTGAAAGATCGCGATGATCGCAACAATGGGTAAGGACCCGATACCGATATTTTTCATTTCCAACATGGTCCGACCGAGATATACAGTCAATCGCTCAGGTCTCGAGAACATGTGACTGAGGAAGAGAATGTATCGACCGAAATGGTAGAAAAGTAGCATAGCGCGAAAGAGGCGGTAAATATATTGGATATAACGCGTAGAGGATGGGGATTTCCTGTTTCTTTTATCAACTTTGCTGTGAAAAAATCACCATATGACTCGAAAGAAGATCGTACTGACCGGAGCAAGTAAGGGCATAGGAAAGGCAATAGCCGTCAAATTTGCGGCAGAGAACTGGGATGTAGCCGTATGCAGCAGGAATGAAGAAAACCTGTCTGATCTCATCAAGAGCTACGAAAAGGTGGAAGGCAGCGATCACATCGTGTATGCATGCGATGTCTCTGAGGAAAACGAGCTTAAGGGGTTCGTGGATACGATCCAAAAGAATTGGGGGCAGGTAGATGTATTAGTCAACAATGCCGGAGTCTTTTTCCCCGGAGGTCTCATGGAAGAAGAAGAAGGTGCACTTCGTCAAATGCTGGACACCAATCTCATGAGTACATATTTAATGTGCAGATGGCTGGTTCCTGCCATGATCTCCAGGAAGAAAGGTCTGGTCGTGAATGTCTGTTCTACTGCTAGTAAGAGTGCCTACGCCAATGGTGGTTCTTACAGCATATCCAAATATGCACAGTACGGGTTGACCCGCAATTTGCGCGAAGAGTTGAAAGACACAGGAGTAGGAGTGACAGCGCTGTTGCCCGGTCCAACGTTCACCGACAGTTGGAAGGGTAGTGGTCTGCCCGAAGACCGATTCGTGGATCCCGGGGACCTAGCGGAGCTAGTATTCAATCTGACGAATATGCACCCTCAAAGCCTGGTGGAGGAGCTGACCATCCGACCTCAATTGGGAGACATTAACTGAACCTAGCGCAACTCAAGCCATTCGCTAAACACGACACCTCAGTGAAAATCGCTTTACTGGTGTCTGACAATTGCAGGGATTTTCCTGCTTAAATTTGGTATACAAATTATATTTTTGCGACCCAACGTATTAAAAGAGAGTATGAAAACAAGAAATCTACTAGCACTGGTCATCATATTTTGCGCTTCGACCGCCTTCGGTCAGGTCATCGAGCGTTACGACCAACCGCACCAAGTAAATGAGGCCGAGTATTTCCAAACTAAGGAAAACAAGACATTGAACAAGAGAGATGTCAATGGTTGGTACAACTATGTTACTGACCTGCGTCAGAATGGTGAAACATTCGTTTACATCAGTGACATCGTTTTGTGGCCTGATTCTTTGCCTTTGATCACATATCCAGAAGGATCAGATATCGATCCTAACAACATGTTCGCTCATGCGACTGGATCCATGTTCGATCCAGAGAGCTTTTACTATGTAGATCCTGAGTCTTTTGATTCACGTTTCGTTGAATACACGATCGACTCCATCGCATTCTTCTACAAGTATCACAACTTCGGAGATTCTATGGACAAGGTACGTATTCAGTTCTACGACGAAGAAGGTGTAATTCCTTTGTACTGGAACTCAGGCGGGGAAACTCGTTCGGTATCTTACAATAAGACATCTAAGAAAGGACGTGATGCTGCGGATGAGATCGAGATCGATCTGGATTCATCTAACAACACTCCGTTGTTCTTCATCAACGAGAGCCGTACTTACAACGGAACAATTCAGGTACCGGTAGGGATCACTATTGACCCTTCTGCGCCATACAGCGACTTGGAAAACCTGTTCGCTTTCACCGTTCAATTCTTGCCGGGTAACCCAAATTACTCCTTGAATGACACCATGAACCGTTGGGATTCTACTGACGTTGCCGGTGACCAATTGAGCGTATTCGCTCCATATTTCGTACGAGGTGACGGAGCTGCTTCAGCTGCAGATGAAACGTACAACCACGGTATGTTGCTGTACACTTGGGGTGTATACGAAGACAACAACTTCTGGTATCCATTTAACGCGCCTGGGCAGCCTATCAGCCACCTGAATGCATTCTACCATGTGACTTCTTCAAGAGTTGGAGTGGATGACGTAAATGCGAATGGTTATGGTCTTGGAAGAGCGTATCCAAACCCTGCAACAGGAAATGAACTGCATATCCCGATCGAATTGGGTCAGTCTGAGTCAGTTAGCGTAAAGATCATGGACCTCAGCGGTCGCGTGGTTCGCACATACAGCGAAGACCTAATGAGTGCAGGTGAGCACACAGTGACTTTCGACGTTAGCGATCTTACTAACGGTATGTACATCTACGAATTGAATGCAGGTGATTACACCAGCAGCGATCGAGTTGTAGTACAATAAAGAACTTTTATTTGAGTAAAAGGCCCGGTACATCAGTATCGGGCCTTTTTTTATGCCTCTTTCCTGGCAATGGTCATTTCTTTCTTGCCCAATGGACCAGAAGGGTGCTCCGTCATAAAGCCAACTTCTTTGAGGTCTCGTTTGAATTGTCCCTGGGCACAGTAGGTAACCAATATGCCGCCATCTCGTAAAGAATTAAAAAGAATTGTCAGATTGTCCTTGCTCCAGATCTCCGATTGTCGGGATGGAGCGAAAGCATCCATATAGATCACGTCGAAAGCATTTTGGTATCCATTCAAAGTTTCGAGTCTGGTCTTGAGTTTGGTTATCGTGAAGAAAGGTGATAGCTCGATAGCCTTTTCCCAGCTGGCTTTATGCAGCGCGTTGAATTCCTCTCTCATATTGAGGAGTTCACCATAATTCAATGCTTCCCACTCGGATGGAGTCAACGGATATGGTTCCAGCGTGACCATTTCCACCAGTTTGCTCGTTGAATCGGCAAAACGCTTTGAGAGCAATACATTCAAACCAGTTCCCATGCCCACTTCCAACACTCGGATCGGTGCTGATCCGGATGATTCCAGAGCTTTGTTCTTGAGTCCTTTTTCAATGAATATGAATTCGGATTCAGTCAGGGCACCTCTTCGATTATGATAGGTCTCATCAAGTCCCGGTAGGTACAAACTCGAACTTCCGTCCTGGGAAACGATCAGTTCTCTCTTTTCAAATGAACTTGGTTCTTTCACTGTGGCTTCAAATATCAGTGTTCTGATTAATTGTAGTTTCTTTGCAGCGCTACATGGAACCGCGCAAGCTATCAATCGTAATTCCGGCCTACAACGAAGGTGCCACCATCCATCACATCCTCAACAAAATAGGAGAGGTGACACTACCGCAGGACATGACGCGAGAGCTCATCATTGTGAATGATTGCTCGTCGGACGACACTGTGGAAGCCGTAGAACGTTACATGAGTGAGAACCCGGATTCGGGTATCGTTCTTTACTCTCACGAAGTGAACAAGGGAAAAGGGGCTGCTCTTCACACGGGAATCGCAAAGGCAACAGGAGATTTTGTCCTTATTCAGGATGCCGATCTGGAATATGACCCTCAGGAATACCCGGATCTTCTAAAACCCTTGTTAATGGACGTAGCAGATGTGGTTTATGGCTCTCGCTTCATGGGAGGTAACCCGCACCGAATCCTGTTCTTTTGGCACACTATCGGAAACAAATTCCTGACTCTTGCCAGTAACATGTTCACCAATCTCAATCTTACGGATATGGAAACGTGCTATAAGGTGTTTCGACGTGAGATCATCCAGGGGCTCCGATTGAAAGAGAACCGATTCGGGTTTGAACCGGAGGTAACCGCTAAGATCAGTCGCATTCCGAAGATGCGCATTTACGAGATCGGAATATCTTATTATGGACGAACCTATGAAGAGGGGAAAAAGATCGGATGGCGTGATGGATTCAGAGCTTTATATTGCATTCTGAAATATAATCTCTGGAGCAAAAGGTCTTGATTAAACGTTTTTTCGACGCACATCAACTGAAATCATCGATTGCGATGATCTTCATTTTGATCGCTACGATCTGGTCTGCATCCAATGTAATGTGGGGCACGCATGCGCATACCATTGTCAAGGCCGATGGTAAGGGCTATTACGCACATCTACCGGCTGTATTCATCTATGACGATCTCAATTTTGGATTCTTTGATGAGATAGAAGCCAAATACAGCAACGACAATCTGTACTACGACTATAGAAAGTACACCGAAGGTCATACTTACAATAAGTACTTTGCCGGTACAGCCTTCTTCATGGCGCCATTTTTCCTACTTGCTCATGGGGTAACCCTGGCAACAGGTGGACCAGCAGATGGATACTCATCCTGGTATATGCTCTCGGTGTCATGGGCCGCGATCGCATACATGCTTCTTTCATTGCTGCTAATGAGAAGGATACTCTTCCGATTCGGAATGACCGATAAAGTAATAACATGGTCGATTCTAGGAATATACTTTGGCACTAATTGGTTCTACTATGTGCTGTCAGAACCCGCCATGTCACACGTTTACTCGGTCTTTCTGATCACGCTTTTCTTTTACTTGATCTGCAAATGGGCGGATAGTGATAGATTCCGCTTCCTGACATATGCGGTGATCGTGTTCGGCTTCATACTGTGGGTGAGGCCGGTTAACGGGATCGTCGTATTCAGTATACCTCTGGCATTTTCTTCATTCGGAGCAATGAGAGACCGGATCCTTTCGACGATCAGGAATGTGCGATTTTGGCCTGTTTTATTGGTCATTCCTGCAGTTTTGGCGGCACAATTCCTCATTTACAGGATACAAACCGGTCATTTCTTTATCTACAGCTATGAGGAAGAAGGATTCAATTTCTTGCATCCTCATATGTTCGACATTCTTTTCAGCTATAAAAAAGGCCTCTTCCTATACACTCCACTCACGCTGTTAGCGGTCTTGGGGCATGCAAGATGGTGGAATATCAACAGGTACAGAACGGTAGTTTCCGCAATCTTCTTCGTTTTGATCACGTATGTCCTCAGTTCCTGGTGGAACTGGTACTATGGGGGTAGTTTCTCATCCAGAGCCTATATCGAGTACTACGTATTCCTGATTTTGCCTTTAGCATTCCTATTGCAAAAGGGATGGAAAAGCTGGCAGGAAGTCGCTCTGAAGGTGGTAGTTGTGCTTTTGGTACTCTTCTGTCAATTTCAGACCTACCAATATCGGTACATGGTCATTCACTGGGACAGCATGACCAAAGAAAAGTATTGGGACGTCTTTCTGGATTTCAGCTTTTTAGGCTGATCAGCGGATGTAGAGCTTCTCGATCTTCTCGATAGGGCCTGTGCAATGGTCCTGATGGCAATTCACGCAGGATTGAATTACGAGGTTATGGTTCTCAACCAGATTTGCGGAGTCCGATGACGCAAGGTTATCCATGCTTGCCTTGTGCAGAACAGCGTACGCTTTGAAGGCCTCACCGATTTCCATATTCTCCGTTGGTTCAGATGTGGTCATATGCGAATAAGAAGCAGGATAGCTCTCCGGAGTTTCTCCGTTCAAGATCGCCTCTTTCACGGCCAGTTGCTCATCATGCATGGTACGCATGAGTTTTGCCAATTCAGAATCCTCATACATTTCAGGGGCTGAACTCTTGCTACCCTTAGTACAGGCTCCGGCAATGGCCATAAGTGCCAATACCGCAAATACGAATTTGATGGATTTCACAGATCTAATTATTCAATGATGACACCACGCGCCATAAAGGTGTACTTGATCTCCGGCTGATCGATAGCCGCGATCTCCTCTTCCGAAAGCCCTTCGTCTTGTGCAAGGTGCTTGCGCTCGGCGACATCAATGGTATCAACGTACGCGATCCCTTCGATCACCCCATTGTGTCCTGATGAGTTCTTAGGAACGAAGAATCCGTAATCTTTAAAGCGTACCAAAAGGTCTTCATCTTCACTGATTGGCATGGTCATCCAGCAGCCTTTGGTTTGGCAAACTGCATTGATTTCACCTCTGAGCTTGCACTCGAAGCTATCGTAACCGTCAAGAAGAGCAGGAAGAGTGTTCACATCCACAGCTCCATTGGCATCAATGGTATCTCCAACAATGGAAAAAACATCACTTCCACTGGATCCTTTCTTCTCACAGGAAGTGGAGAAAAGTCCCAAAAGGAACATCACAGGTACGATAAATTTTGATCTAAACATGGTTGTTTCGTTCGATTTAAAGGCGGCAAAGATAAAGGCTGATCACGAAAGCTCCGAGATAACCAGTCGATCGCGACAATAATCATATTCCCGGGGATCATTGCTAGCCAAGATCACTATGGCATTTTGGTTGATTTCAGAGATCAAAGCCTTGTAGAATCCATATCCTTGCTCATCAAGATTTGTACATGGTTCATCCAGAAAGTATATGTCCGCCACAGAACAAAGGCTCAGGAGCAACTTTAGGCGCTGCTTCATACCTGAACTGAAATTCTTAACCTGTTTACCCATGGACGAGGCTAATCCCGATTGATCCAACATCCGATCAAAGATCTCATCGCTCGATTTTTGCTTGAGCTTGAAATGGAATTCAATATGTTCCGCCAAGCTGTATTCTTCGATCAGCTCGGTATATGGTGCACAGAAGGTGAAATGTTGATGCCAGTGGCCAATGTCAATGCTTTCCTCGCCATTAATAAAGCGCACATTCCCTTCAGTAGGGGCCACGCTTCCCGATAATATCTTCAACAAGGTGGATTTTCCCGATCCATTTGGACCCAGAAGCACTTTGCGATCTCCTTTTTCAAATTGCAGATCCAGTTCACGAAACAACCAGTGTTTGTGGTAGCGTTTGGAAAGATGTTCTGCCAGGATACGCACGTTCTGGCTTATTTAGAAAGGAATCCCTTCATGATCCCGCGATCTGAATCCCGAATGAAGCTCAGAATATCATCACGTTCCTTAGTAGCCGGCATTTCTGCTTCTATTCGAGCCAGGGCCGCATTGTTGTTCATTCCGCGCAGATAGATGTTACGATAGATCTCCTGGATCTCAGCGATCTTTTCACTTGAGAATTCGCGACGTCTTAGTCCGACAGAATTGACACCGGCATAGGAGAGAGGCTCACGGGCTGCTTTTGTGAACGGTGGAACGTCTTTTCGAACGAGTGATCCACCGGAAACGATCACATGCTGACCGATCTTGGCGAATTGGTGCACAGCGCACATTCCTCCGAGGATGGCAAAATCTCCAACTTCGACATGACCTGCGAGCTGAACGGCATTGGCCAGGATCACATTATCGCCAATAGTGCAGTCATGAGCAACATGCGAATAAGCCATCAATAAACAGTTATTCCCAACTTTAGTCTCTCCTGAAGCTTTCGTTCCTCTGTTTACAGTTACACATTCGCGGATGGTGACATTATCACCGATCCTAGCTACGGAATCTTCATTTTCGAACTTAAGATCTTGTGGAACTGCCGAGATCACAGCGCCGGGAAATATGCGGCAATTCTTACCGATCCGCGCTCCTTCCATGATCGTCACGTTCGAACCTATCCAGGTTCCTTCTCCGATATGAACATTCTTATGTATGGTCACAAAAGGTTCGATCACCACGTTGTTGGCGATCTTGGCTTCCGGATTGACGTATGCTAGTGGTTGTATCATTTGATCTACTCTACTTATTCTCAACGATTTGCGCCATCATATCTGCCTCGCAGACCATGCGGTCACCGACAAATGCTTCACCGTGCATCAGGCAAAGTCCGCGCCTTATAGGCCGTGTGAGTTCCATTCGGATCAACAAGGTATCTCCGGGACCGACCTTTCCTTTGAATTTGGCATTCTCGATCTTCACGAAGTAAGTGCTCCACTTCTCTGGATTCTCTTTGTCGTGCAGGACGAGTACACCTCCCGCTTGAGCCATTGCTTCTAGCTGTAAAACGCCAGGCATCAGAGGCTCTCCCTGAAAATGTCCCTGGAAAAAGTATTGGTCTCCGGTAATATTTTTCACGGCGATCACTTCCTGTTCATCAAGTCTGACGATCTTATCGACCAGAAGGAACGGGAAGCTGTGTGGTAGGATCTGCTCGATCTCCGGATATGAGTACACCGGAGGCTCATTAGGATCGAAGTCAGGAACACGTTCCATTTTCTTTTTGCGCTGTTTCTCCTCTTCGATGATGCGCTTGATCTTCTTGGCAAACTCCACATTGGCGGCATGTCCAGGCCTTGCGGCCATGATCTGTGCCTTGATCGGAGTACCGATCAGCGCGAGATCGCCGATCATATCAAGCAGTTTGTGACGTGCTGGCTCATTTTGGAATCGAAGATCCACATTGTTGAGTATGCCCTCTTTTTTAACTTCTACCTTAGGGCGATTGAACAGTTTCGCCAATGATACCAATTCTTCCTCTTCCACAACTCGATCAACGACCACGATCGCATTGTTGAGGTCTCCTCCTTTGATGAGGTCATTCTCAACCAGCATTTCCAGTTCATGCAAAAAGCAGAAGGTGCGGCAAGACGAGATCTCGTCCTTGAATTCTTTCAGTTCGCTGATGGAGGCGTGCTGACTTCCCAAAACAGGGGAGTTGTAGTCGATCATGACCGTCAAACGGTAATCGTCTAAAGGCATTGCTACCATTTCAACCCCACGCTCAGGCTCAGCATACGTGATGTTCGAAGGAACCTCAAAGTATTCACGAGGCTTCTTTTGCTCAACGATCCCAACTTCGAGGATCTTGTCGACGAATGGACGGGAGCTTCCATCTGTGATAGGTGACTCCGGTGCATCGAGCTGTATAAGGACGTTATCGACCTCCATACCGACCAGTGCCGCCAAAACGTGTTCAATGGTACTTACCTTAGCTCCGTCTTTTTCAAGAGTGGTGCCACGGCTGACATCAGTTACGAGGTCACAATCAGCTTCAATGATAGGCTGACCTTCAAGATCCACACGCTGAAATTTGTAACCGTGACCCTCTTCTGCCGGTAGGAAGGTCATGGTAACCGCCTTGCCGGTGTGAAGTCCAACGCCTGAAACACTGAACGAATCTTTGAGCGTAGTTTGTAGCTTTTCCATTTCGGAATTATTCTTCGTCTTTTTTGCGAATTGTATTTTGAAGTTCCTTGATCTGCTCTCGCATCTCAGGGAGTTTTCGAATGATCAGATGAGTGCGCAAGGCTTCTTTAAGAGGAACTGCCGGAGATCCGAACAATTGCTGCCCTTTCTCTTCAACCGATTTGGCAAGTCCACTTTGTGCTCCGATCTGAGTGCCATCAGCGATATTGATGTGTCCGGCAAAGCCAACTTGGCCTCCGATCACACAATTTTTCCCAAGAGTGGTACTCCCGGAAACACCTGCCTGACCTGCGATCACGGTATTGGCACCGATTACCACATTATGAGCTACCTGGATCAAGTTGTCCAAACGACAGCCATCTTCGATCACCGTGGATCCAATGGTCGCACGGTCTATCGAGCAGTTCGAGCCGATCTCGACATCATCGCCGATCACCACATTACCGATCTGCGGTATCTTTACATACGTCCCGTCCTTTTGCGGTGCATGTCCAAATCCATCACTCCCTATGACGGTACCACTGTGAATGATCGTGCGCTTTCCAATGATCGAATCTCCGTAAACCGAAGTATTCGGATGGATCACTGTATCTTCTCCAATGACACTGCCTGAGCCAATGAAGGTATTCGGAAAGATCTTAACTCCTGCTTCAATCCGTACATCTGCTTCAATGACAGCGTTTGCACCGATGTACACTCCTTCCGCGATATCAGCTGAAGGATCGATATGAGCACTTTCAGAGACTCCGAAGTACTGCTGGATCGGATTGAAATACTGATTCATGACCTTGCAGAAAGCTAGATATGGGTCATCAACCTGAATGAACGATTTTCCATTCTTAGGTAGTTCCCTTTCCTTCGATACAAGAATAGCAGACGCCTCAGTCGATTCGAGGTGTTCTTCGTACTTTGGATTTGCCAGGAAACTCAGTGTTCCTTGTATTCCTTGATCGATCTTTGAAACTCCAAGAATATGGAGTCCTTCGTCACCGACGATCTCACCTTGGAGAAATTGCGCTATATCCTTGATTGCTAGTGGCTGCAATGCCTTGAAATTTCCGGCAAAGTTACCATTATTTCACCGTACAGAAATAATACTTCTCCACCTGAGTGCGCAGTGCGGTGATGCTATAATTATCGGAGGCTTGAGCGATGTCCAGCAAGGATCCGTCTTTCATGAGAATGTCGATAGGACCATTGTCGGCATAGGCCTCATTTCGCACCGATCCGGTGCCGATCAAATAATCAGCTTCTGATTCGCTGCTAATGAAATCAAATTGCTCCTGTAAACGAGCAACTACTTCATTCTTCATACTGTCATTAGGAGACTCCTTGAACATCTTTACCTTGAATAATTTCCTGTTTATCAGCGCTTCGCACAGGAATGATAAGATCTCATCTTTGGCAGAGATCCAGCTTTTGATAGCCGCAATAAGATCGTGATCATCCAGTCGCACGAAGTGTTTCAGGGCTTCGGAAGGGATGCCGTTTCCATCTGAACTTGTATTGTTCTCGATAAAATATCTCAGACTATCAGACACAGGTGTATCAAGGGCTTTCGCTGGATTTTCTTTAACCCTTCTCAGGATATTTAGAAGCATAGCATCGGCGGCAAGGGTGGTCTTGTGCAGGTACACTTGCCAGTACATGAGCCTTCGAGCAACAATGAACTTCTCGATGGAGTAGATCCCTTTTTCTTCTACGACGAGTTGATCGTTCACCACATTGAGCATCTGGATGATACGCTCCAGACCAACTATTCCCTCTGAAACACCGGTATAGAAGCTGTCTCTCGTGAGATAGTCAAGCCGGTCCATATCGAGCTGGCTGGAAACCAACTGATGAAGGAACTTCTTGTCGTAGGTATTCTGGAAGATAGAAATAGCAAGATCCAACTGTCCATTGAATTCCTTGTTCAATTCCTCCATGAGAGCAAGTGAAATGCGCTCATGAGCCATAGGGACGATCAACCCCTCTAAAGTATGAGAGAATGGGCCATGACCAATGTCGTGGAGTAAGATCGCCGCTAATGCTGCATTGGCCTCTTCTTTATCGATCTGGATCTGCTTGGATCGCAGCACCGATATGGCCTTGCGCATCAGATGCATCGCACCGATCGCATGATGAAATCGGCTGTGAATAGCACCCGGATATACCAGATCGGTCATTCCGAGTTGTCTGATCCGCCTCAAACGCTGGAAATACGGGTGTTCAATAATGCGGAACAATAATGGATCGTCGATCTCGATGAATCCGTAAATGGGGTCGTTGATGATCTTGTGTTTGCTCAAAACAGGGCCTTGGTGCAAGTATAATTCAGTGCAGGGGATTTGACACATCCACAAAGTGGAAAGAAGAATTCTAATGGCTTTCTTTGAGGTAAAATTCCGGGAATGTCCACGTACGAACAATTCATATTCAAATCGAGCTTCATCAACGGTGAATGGGAGAGCAGTGACTCTGCTTACCAGGTACTGAATCCATCAACGGGAGAAGTTATCACCAATGTTAGCAGTGCAACGCCATCTCAGATAGATATGGCGTTGGATTCAGCTAATCAGGCGCTCCCGGCCTGGAAAGGCCTAGTGGCATCTGAAAGAGCTGATCTGCTGATGAAATGGCACGATCTCATCATCGAGAACGAAAAGGCGTTGGCAGCCTTGCTTACGGCTGAACAAGGAAAACCGTTCCGTGAAGCACTTGGCGAGATCCGTTATGGTGCCTCATTCATAAAGTGGTTTGCAGGTGAGGCGGTCAGAGTGTATGGCGATATACTCACGCCAACCAAGCACAACAAACGAATGATGGTGGTGAAAGAGCCAATTGGCGTAGTAGGTGCCCTCACGCCTTGGAATTTCCCCAATGCCATGATCACGCGAAAGGTAGCGCCTGCATTGGCAGCCGGTTGTAGCGTAGTACTGAAACCAAGTGAGTTGACACCACTGAGCGCTCTGGCCCTGGCTCACCTGGCAAATGAAGTAGGATTCCCTGCGGGAGTGCTCAATGTAGTCACCACTGAAGATCCGTCGCAAATAGGTGACGCTTTTTGCTCGGATCCGCGTGTAGCCAAAATATCATTCACGGGAAGCACTGCTGTTGGTAGGATGCTTGCTGGTAACGCAGCAGCTAATTTGAAGAAACTTTCACTGGAATTAGGAGGGAATGCGCCGTTCATCGTTTTCGAAGACGCTGACATCGCACGAGCCACTGACGGATTGATCGCCAGTAAGTTCAGGAACAACGGTCAAACCTGCATATGTTCTAACCGGGTTCTGATCCATGCAAACATTAAAGAAAAATTTGTTGAGGTTCTCAAACGCAAGATGAGTGATCTCAAGATAGGTGATGGGATGGAGCGTGGAGTCGATATCGGACCTCTCATTTCCAATAAAGCGGTCGATAAGGTTCAGGAACTCCAGTCGGATGCAGTTGAAAAAGGCGGGGTGATCGCAATGGGAGGTGAAGTCTCCAGAGGTCAATTCTATCAGAGCACAATTATCGACCATGGAAGTACGGACATGCGCTGTTTCAGGGAAGAGATCTTTGGTCCACTGCTCGTTCTATATGCTTTTAACGATGATTCTGAAGCTATTCAAGTTGCGAATGATACGGATTATGGTTTGGCCGCCTATTTCTACACGTCATCAATAGACAGGGTGTATCGGGTGTCTGAAGCGCTTGAATATGGCATGGTGGGCGTAAATGCAACTGTGATCTCCGACGCAAGTGCTCCGTTTGGTGGAGTCAAGCACAGCGGCCAGGGACGTGAGGGGTCTAAATACGGCCTGGATGAATTCCTCCACAAGAAGTATATCACGGTGGATCTGGCTCAAGATTCCTGACAACAATTCGACAGCTTGAGCGTTCACCTTGATGAAGGAAAATCTATCTTTGTAAAGATGCGCAAGCTATTTGCCATAACGATCGCCTTGTTGTTCAGCCTGTTCACCACAGGTCTGCATGTAGATCTACATACGTGTATGATGGAGATTTCGTGCGAAGCCACACCGGAGGACGATGGCCATGCTTGCTGTCAAACGGAAAAGGAGACACAGCCTTCCAATTCCTGTTGCGACGATACACACCTCGACTACCATCTCCATGATGGAGCGTTTATACCGGCTCATAGTAAGGATCTGAATATTCAGATGCCGGGAATCATTATCGCTCACGCTGACCAGCCTGATCTTAAGGAGGTCGGAGAGGTTCACATCGATCTGAGAGAAGAGATCCCTGATCCCGGTGAGCCATTGTACTCTTTGTTTGAATGTCGAAAACTTGATTGTTAGTGAATGGAAATGCTCGTGCAGCATTTTATCATTCAGAATTATCTAACAATTAAGAAAGACATGAAAACACAATCATTTAAAATATTGACCCTGCTTTTGATCTTTTTGGCAGGTATTACTTCGAGCCAGGCATTAGCTGGTGAAAAGAAAAAGATCATTGAAACTTCGTTTGAAGTTCAAGGCATCTGCGGTATGTGCGAAACCAAAATTGAAACAGCCGCAATGGAGCTCAATGGAGTTAAATTGGCCGATTGGGACAAACATACCAAACAGCTAAAGGTGGTTTACAACAGTAAGAAGATCTCCGAAGAAGAGATCCATCAGGCTATGGCAGCGGTTGGATACGATACTCCTAAAGCCAAAGCTACTGACACTACCTACAACGAGCTTCCCGGATGTTGTAAATATCGGGACGGTCAGAAAACCCACTAATATGAAACGCATAGTGTTTTATTTGAGCCTCACCTTATCCGGTTTGGCTCTTCAGGCACAAGGATTCATTCAAGGCCGGGTACTGATCCCTGAAAATGGCAAGAATGTTCCTGCTGTAGCCGCGGATGTTTTCTGGATGGATGGTGAGACAGGTACACAAACCAACGACGAAGGCCTTTTTCGTCTTGAACGTGAAGCTGGATCTACGTTCCTGATCATTGGGTATGTGGGTTTTAGATCTGACACCCTTGACGTTAGCGAAAGAGGGGATTTTGAGGTCGTCCTGCAGCCAAATGATGCTCTAAATGAAGTGATAGTATCACATCGTGTAAAATCCACCAGAATTGACTTCATGAGCTCTATCAAAGTGGAGAATATCTCTGAAAAGGAGCTTCAGAAAGCAGCTTGCTGCAATCTTGCGGAGAGCTTTGAAACGTCTCCTGCGGTCGATGTATCATTCAGTGATGCTATATCCGGCACCAAACAGATCCGGATGCTGGGTTTAAGCGGTCGCTACAGTCAAGTAACAATTGAGAATCTTCCGGGCTTGCGAGGCATAAGTTCCGTGATTGGCCTTGAATATATTCCCGGTACATGGATTGAAAGCGTGCAATTGAACAAAGGAACCGGGAGTGTGGCTAATGGCTATGAGAGCATGACCGGACAGATCAATGTGCAGCTGCGTACACCGGGTGAAACCGATAAGATCTTCGTCAATGCCTACGCAAATCAAGGCGGTCGTCTCGAACTCAACTTGCATGGGACACAGAATGTTGGCAAACGCATGTCGACTGCTACATTGGTCCACGGGAAGTATAATGTTCAGGAAAATGATAGGAATAAGGATGGCTTTCTGGATATGCCATTGAGTCAGCACATTTTCCTCATGCACCGTTGGAAGTACTTCTCCGAATATTTGAGATTTCAATTTGGTCTGACCGGTGTCTCTTTCGAGCAAAATGGAGGTCAACTTCAGGAGGGTGCGATCCCAAGAGGAGGATGGTGGCTGTTCAAAACCAAAGTCAGTAGACTGGATGGTTTTTACAAAATGGGGATCCTGTCAAAATCTCGAGAAGGAAGATCCGGGGCGATCATGCTGAAGTCCACACTGACAGATCAACAGAACATATATGGCTCGAAACAGTACGATCCATGGGAGTTCTCTTTGTTTGGAAATGCCGTGTTCATGGATTACATACGGAACACCAACCGTTTGATAAAAGCGGGTCTTCAATATCACCGAGATGATGTGCGTGAAACGGTATTGGATACGACCTACGAACGCGTGGAATCTGTTCCCGGAATCTATGGTGAATACACCTTTAAACAAGGAGATAAGTTCAGTGCCGTAGTCGGGTTAAGAGGGGACTACCACAATCTGTACGGCGCATTTGTGACACCACGACTGCACATGCGTTATGAGATCGCAGAAAACTGGATATATCGTTTATCTCTCGGAAGAGGTTTGCGCACCCCTAACATATTTGCCGATAATCCTCGAATATTCGCGAGCAACCGCAACATCATCATTCATAGTGAAGACAACGGACTACCTTACGGTTTGAGGCCTGAGATCGCCTGGAATCTGGGGATGAGTTTGGTAACTACATTCAAACTCGACTATCGCGAAGGCCAGGTAGCAGTGGACCTGTATCGCACACAGTTCACCGACCAGATCGTATTGGACATGGATCAAAACCCTCAGGAAGTGAACATCTACGCTCTGGAAGGGACCTCATACTCCAATTCGATACAAGCACAAATCGATTACGAATTGGCAAAACGACTGGATATGCGATTGGCATATCGCTGGTACGATGTCAGACAGGACTATTCCTGGGGAAGTGACGTGCAAGTCCCATTATTGGCTCGTCAGCGAGCCTTTACGAATCTTGCTTATGAGACTAAAAATGACTGGAAGTTTGATGCTACCTTCAATTGGAACGGCGAGCAGCGATTGCCATCCACATCGGAGAACCCTGAGGATTATCGAATGCCATCCAGTTCAGTGGATTTCTCCACGGTGAATGCTCAGGTAACTAAGGTCTTCCCGTTTGGTCTGGAGTTGTACGCAGGTATGGAGAACATCTTTGATCAGCGGCAGGAACGAGCCATATTGTCTGCTGATGCTCCAAATAGCGAATACTTCGATGCATCTCTAGTGTGGGGCCCCATCTTCGGACGAAACACCTATTTTGGATTGAGATATCGTATTGCAAGCGAAAAGCACTGACTTTGGAACTGAATTTGTAAAAAAAAGCGGAGCCTTAATGCTCCGCTTTTTTAGTATCTGTCAATGAGACCAATAAATTCAACCATTTGCCGTTCTGAGTACATTGGAAAAAGCGACTTTTGCATTGAAGAGTAATTATGAGTGAGATGAAGATACTTTGGGCCGACGATGAGATCGAGCTTCTGAAGCCCCATATCATATTTTTAGAGTCTAAGGGATACTCTGTCAACACAGTGAACAATGGGGTAGATGCCCTTGACAGGTTGAAAGAAGATGATTTTGATCTGGTGTTTTTGGATGAGAATATGCCCGGACTTGGTGGTCTGGATGTACTCAAGGAGTTGAAAGAGCTTCAGCCATCATTGCCGGTGGTCATGATCACGAAGAACGAAGAGGAGCATATCATGGAAGATGCGATAGGCTCCAAGATCGAGGATTACCTTATAAAGCCCGTTCACCCAAAGCAGATGCTGCTTACGATTAAGCGCGTAATTGACAATAAAAGACTTGTCACAGAAAAGGTCACTTCCAATTATCAGCAGGCATTCCGGGAGATCATGATGCAACTCATGGAGGGGCCGGGACTAGAGGAACTAAAGTCCATTTACAAAAAGATCGTCTTCTACGAATTGGCGATACAGAATAGCGACGAGACGGGAATGGAAGAGGTCCTAGAGACCCAAAAGACGGAAATGAACCGTGAATTCTCCAAGTACATTCGGAGAAACTATATGGACTTCCTTCGGGAGCGAAGTGATGACACGCCCGTCATGTCGCACAACCTGATGCACAGAAAGGTTATTCCGGAGATGAAGAATGGCAAGCCGGTTTTCTTCGTGCTGGTCGACAATCTGCGTTTCGATCAATGGAAGTTCCTCCAACCAATGATAGAAGAGCTCTTCCGTGTGCGTACGGAGGACATGTACCTGAGCATATTGCCAACGACTACCCAGTACTGCCGAAACTCCATCTTTGCAGGGATGCTGCCTAGTGAGATTGAAAAGGAGTTTAGGGGTAAATGGCTGAACGATGAAGACGAAGGCGGGAAGAACCAATTTGAAGAATTGTTTGCATCAGAACTGCTCAAGAGATTGAGAATTGATGCAAAGCTTTCTTATAACAAGATCCTGAACCTTCAGGGTGGTAAAGATCTGGTCGAACAGATCCCTAACCTCTTCGACAATGACCTGAACATCATCGTCTACAATTTCGTAGATGCGCTCTCTCATGCACGTACAGACTTCAAGATCGTTCGCGAACTCGCGGAGGACGAAGCAGCATACCGCTCACTGACCTTGAGTTGGTTCGAACACAGTCCGTTGTACGATGCTCTGAAAAAGATCGCAGAACAAGATGCGACGGTCATCATTACTACAGATCACGGGTCTGTACGGGTAAATGAGCCGGTAAAGATCATTGGTGACCGAAAGACGACCACTAATCTCAGGTATAAGACCGGTAAAAACCTCAGCTATGATGAGAAGGGCGTCTTTACTGTACCTAAACCTCAGGAAGCAGGTTTGCCAACACAGCATATCAGTTCACGATTCGTGTTTTGCCAGGAGAACGATTTCTTCGTTTATCCGAACAACCTGAATCACTATGCGAAATACTATCGCGACACTTTCCAGCACGGTGGGATCAGCGTGGAGGAGATGCTGATACCGTTCATTGTTTTGAATAAAAAGTAATGGAATCTGCCTTTTCCCTGGAGCAACTGGACCGTGTTGTAGAAGAGATTCTGGCCAGACCGGAACACGTTTTCACGTTCACGGGAGATTTGGGAGCCGGAAAAACCACGCTCATCAAGGCCATTTGTCGACGATTGGGAGTTGAACATGAGATGAGCAGTCCGTCTTTTGGGATCGTGAACCAGTACGATACTTCCCAAGGTCCTGCTTACCACTTCGATCTCTATCGCACACGCGATGTTTCCGAATTACTCGAAATAGGTTTCGATGAATACCTCGAATCGGGAGCATATTGCTTCATTGAATGGCCGGAAATAGCGGAACATGTCCTTGAACATTACGACTGTGCGAACGTTGAATTACAAACGATAGACAACGATACCCGCAGCGTGCGCATTTCCTAGTGAGAGGATACCTCATTCATATTGCCCTTCTTACTCTACCCATTCTAGCCAGAACACAGGTCCTGGATGCCGAAATTGAAAGTCGGTTGGCAGATCTGCCGGGTGTGACGGAAAAGCTGCAAACATTCGAAAGTTTTGGCGTGAAGGAACCAGGCACACAAGCACTCGAGAATACCGGTGCTTGGTTATACGATTATGCGGCTCAACTAGGGTACAATGTAGAATTTGACAGCTTTCAAGATCCGCTGAGTTGCTGGCAACGAAATGTGGTCGTGACGATTCCGGGTACATCCACGAGCCGGTTTATGGTATTGGGTGCTCATTACGACACTAAACGAGGAACCGGAACCAATGATAATGGGAGTGGGGTGGTTGCTTTGATGAATACACTTGAAGTGTTGCCCGATTATCGTCCGCTTTATGGGATCCGCGTGGTCTTCTTCTCCGGAGAGGAGCAAGGGTTTCACGGCAGCAAACACTATGTAGATAGTGTGCTTTCTAAAGAGTCGGGAAACCTGTTATTGATGCTGAATGTGGATCAAATAGGCGGAACCGCAGGGGCAGAAGGAAATGATAAGATCTACTGTGAGCGCGATGAAAACAATGAACCTGCCTCTAATAATCAGAGATCCAAGTTGGTCACAGACACGTTAGCGCAATTAACAAGGCTTTATACCACCCTAGAACCGGTAATTTCCGGAGCTTACAGCAGCGATTATGAGCCTTTTGAGGATGCAGGTGAGATCATCACAGGCTTGTATCAATATGCCCCTTACCCACAAACGCATACGGCTTCCGACAGTCTGCAATATTTGGATTCAAACTCGCTCAATCAAGCTGTCCGATTGGTAACAGCAGCAACCATGTACTTCAGTGGACAGAAAATACTGAACGTCAGCAGTAACGCATTGGTTCAACTCGACCTTTACCCAAACCCGACAACAGGATCCGTGTTTTGCCAGGGATTGAAAAATATAACATCGGTCGATGTCTTTGATCTCAGCGGAGTGCTGGTGACCGAAAAGTCAGTAAATAATGGCGTCTTCCATGTCAGCGATCTTCCAAAAGGAATCTATGTCGTCGCTGTTTCTGTTGACCACAAACTGTTTCACGCAAGACTTGTTGTGCAGTAGGTGTTGAATTGAGTATCCTTGCGCATTTATGGGAATAGAGATCACATTCTACGGTGCAGCCCGACAAGTTACCGGAAGCATGTACCACATTCGGACGGAGACGGGGTTTGAGATCCTGGTAGACTGCGGTCTGGACTATGAAAAGAACAGTGATTTTGCCCGGAATTCCCACTTTCCGTTTGATCCGTCGCGAATACAAGCTGTTGTGCTGACGCATGCACATATTGATCACAGCGGCAATTTGCCCACTCTCTTCGCCAAGGGGTTTAGCGGGTCCGTCTTCTGTACCGAGCCGACTGCAGCGTTAGCGGATATTCTGTTACAGGATTCTGCCCGGATACAGGCTGATAAACAATCGAAGAAATACAGCAGGCGAAACAAACGCAGGAGGCTGGAACCGCGCTTGTATGGTTACAAACATGTATTTGAAACCATAGAGAACACTATCACCCTTTCATTTAACAGACCGTTCAAGCTGAACGATGAGTTAGAGTTGGAATTGATACCGGCCGGTCACATACTTGGCGCTGCCAGTGTGGTGTTGAGTTTTCGATCAAATGGCAAGACGAAAAGGATCGCCTTCAGTGGTGACTTAGGTAGAGCGAACAATTCCATTTTAGGAGCTCCTGAAATCCCTGATCACCTTGATTATCTCGTGGTAGAGGGGACATATGGCAGTAGAGAACACCAAGACACGGGTAAAGCGGAAGATATACTCAAGGAAGAAGTCGAGCGAACGTGCATAGAAGAAGGGGGTAGACTGATCATACCGGCATTCAGTGTAGGTCGTACCCAATCCATCCTTTTCACACTTCATCAGATGTTCAGGAATGGTGTGCTTCCTTCGGTACGCGTATTTGCCGATAGTCCACTTGGTCTGAATAGTGGTGAGATCCATCAGAAGTACGCGGAATACCTCAACGACAAGGCTCAGGAATACGCAGCTGAATACGGAAACCTATTTCAGTTCAAACAGCTCTATCTTGTGGAGGATGAAGAGGATGAGGAACTGTTGAAAGATCACTCCAAAGCAGCAATACTGGTCTCCAGTGCCGGTATGATGGAAGGAGGGAGGATACAAAAGCATATTGCTGATAATATCGAGAATCCCAAAAGCACGATCCTTATCGCCGGATATTGTACAGAAGGAACACTCGGTCACAAGCTGATGCAAGGCGATCGACAGATCCGGATCCGAGGTCGACAATATGCGGTCATGGCCAAGATATCCAAGACGGATATCTTTAGTGCTCATCCCGGGAAAAGTGAGCTTTTGAATTACATAAGATCTGTTTCAAAGAAGGGTACTCTCGATAAGATCTTTCTGACCCATGGTCAAGAGGAAAGTCTGCAAGAATTGAAAAGTGATCTTACGATGTTAGGGGCCGAAGTTTCGATTCCATCGAGAGGAGAATCAGTTTCTATGTAATGACCTTATATTCAATGTGTTAAAGGGATTGTAGCTGATTAGGATCTATCTCGACTGATTTCTCATGCTAAACCGGAATCCGACGGTGGTCAATGATTCCTCGAAATGTCAACAATTTGTGGGTAATTGCAACGACCTAAAAGCCCCTAAAAACCTGATATAATCTAGCTTTACAAGCTTTAAATCAGTTGGAATTTTTATGGACAATCCAAACGAGAAGATCATCCCGATAAACATAGAGGATGAAATGAAGACGGCCTATATCGATTATTCGATGTCAGTGATCGTTTCAAGAGCCTTACCGGATGTCAGAGACGGTCTGAAACCCGTGCACCGAAGAGTGCTTTACGGGATGACCGAGCTGGGGCTGACGAGTAGCAGGGCATACAAGAAATCAGCAAGGATCGTAGGGGAGGTGCTTGGTAAGTATCACCCTCACGGAGATAGTTCGGTATACGACACCATGGTGCGTATGGCTCAGGATTGGAGCTTGCGCTATCCGATGGTCGATGGTCAGGGGAACTTCGGTTCCATTGACGGTGACCCACCGGCAGCCATGCGATATACGGAGGCAAGGATGAGAAAGCTGGCAGAGGAAATGCTTAGCGATATTGACAAGGAAACGGTCGATTTCTCTCCGAACTTCGATGATAGTTTGAAGGAGCCTACGGTGCTGCCAGCTAAGATCCCAAGTCTTTTGGTCAATGGAGCGGCAGGTATCGCAGTAGGAATGGCCACGAATATGGCACCGCATAACCTATCGGAGGTAGTGGATGGGATCATTGCGTACATCAAGGATCGCGACATCACGATCGAAGGGTTGATGGAGTATGTGAAAGCTCCTGATTTTCCGACCGGTGGTACGATCTACGGATATGAAGGAGTGAAGAATGCCTTCGAAACCGGTCGAGGACGTATCGTGATGAGAGGTAAGGCGGAGTTTGACGAGACCAAAACTGGTCGCGAACAGATCGTCATTACAGAAGTTCCATATCAAGTTAGTCCTTCGCAGATCATCGTTAAAGCGGTGAATCTGGTCAATGAGAAGGTGATCGAAGGTATCTCAGAGATCCGCGATGAAAGTGATAGAAAAGGATTGCGCATAGTCTTCGATCTGAAGAAAGATGCCATTCCAAATATCGTACTGAATAAGCTCTTCAAATACACGCCTCTGCAGACGTCCTTCTCGGTGAACAACATCGCATTGGTGAAAGGCCGTCCTGAGATGCTCAATCTAAAGGATATGATCCACCATTTCGTGGAGCATCGCCATGAAGTGGTCATCCGCAGAACGCAATACGAACTGAACGAGGCGGAAAAACGAGCTCATATCCTGGAAGGATTGTTGATCGCTCTGGACAATCTCGATGAGGTGATCGCTTTGATCCGTGCAAGCAAGACTCCGGAAGAAGCGCGAAATGGTCTGATGGATCGTTTCGGTCTGACCGAGATCCAGGCAAAGGCAATTCTGGACATGAGGCTGCAAAAGCTGACCGGTCTGGAGCGCGATAAGATCCGCGAAGAGCATAGCGAACTGATGGAGCTGATCGCCGATCTGAAAGATATTCTTGAGAAGGAGGGTCGCCGGATGGATATCATCGTTGAAGAGATGATGGAGGTGAAGGAGAAGTACGGCGATGAGCGCAGAACTCAGATCGAATTTGATAGCGGTGATCTCAATATCGAGGATCTGATCCCGAATGAAGATGTGGTAATCACGATCTCACACATGGGATATATCAAGCGCACTGCACTCACCGAGTACAGGACGCAGAACAGAGGTGGAGTAGGGAACAGAGGGGTGAAGCACCGCGATGAAGACTTCGTCGAGCATTTAATGATGGCCTCGACACATAATTACATGCTGTTCTTCACGGATCAAGGAAGATGTTATTGGATGAAGGTGTATGAGATACCTGAAGGAAGTAAAACTTCGAAAGGCAGACCGATACAGAATCTGATCAATATTCCGAAAGAGGATAAGGTCAGAGCTTTCATTACAGTTGCGAACTTCAACGATGATGAATATCTGGACAATAATTTCATCGTGATGTGTACCAAGAATGGTACGGTGAAAAAGACCACGCTTCGAGCATACAGTCGTCCGCGTTCAAATGGTATCAACGCCATCACGATCCGTGAAGGAGATGAACTGCTAGAAGCTCGTCTGACCAGCGGTTCTCATCAGATCCTGTTGGCTAAGAAGTCGGGAAAGGCCATTCGATTCAACGAAGAGGACGTACGTGCAGTAGGACGTACGGCGGCGGGTGTACGCGGTGTTCGACTCGAAGATGATAAGGATGAGGTCGTTGGCATGGTTTGTGTTTTACCTGATGATGAGGAGACGATTATGGTTGTCAGCGAAAACGGATACGGTAAAAGGACCAACTTGGATGACTATCGGGTCACCGGGAGAGGTGGGAAAGGAGTGAAGACCCTTCAGATCACCGATAAGACCGGAGGTCTTGTATCGATCAAAAGTGTGACTGACGAGGATGATCTTATGATCATCAACCGCTCGGGAATCGCGATACGATTACCTTTGTCGGGCGTTCGGGTGATGGGTAGAGCAACGCAGGGTGTTCGACTCCTGAAAGTTCGAGAAGGAGATTCGATCGCTTCAGTGGCAAAGGTTCGTACCGAAGATGAGGAAGAAGAGGTAGAAGGTGCGGAAGGACTGGAAGGAGAAACTACAGAAGGGACTCCGGAAGCGTCAGCTACAGAGGAAAGCGGGGAATCTGCTGAAGAAGACAGCCAGGATGCGTCTGAAAATGTAGACAATAACGACTAGCAATAATGAAAAACACGAAGTTCACAAGAAGCATTTTACTTGGGATGGTGATGTTGGCTGCCTCGGCAGTGAGCGCGCAGAAATTCAAGGTAGAAACCGTAGCCGGTAAGTTGATCAGCCCTGTTGATCGTACTTCACAGGAATGGTTCACCATTTTGGATGAATGTGTAGCAGACATTGAAATGGCTGCCGAGCATCCTAAAACTCAAGGGTTTTATAAGATGCATTACTACCGGGGTGTTACTTACTTGTCGATCTATCGGGAAGGAAGTCCTGAGCAGAAAGCCAAATACAGCAATGCATTGGAAATAGCTACGAAATCGTTCTTCGCAACTCTTGAGACAGATGAAAAAGAACGGTTCCGCTCATTTGCCGAACAAAAGTTACTCGATTGTGCCATTGGTAACTTTAACCAGGGAGTGGTACATTACAATGAACAGGATTACGATGCGGCAATAGCAAGTTATGCGGAAGCGCTCAAGATCCTTCCACTGGACAAAGAAGGAGAACTGAAGCGACGTAACATCACGGAAGAGACCTTGATACAGTATAGTTACTATTCTGCCATGGCGAAAGGAGATAATGCTGCCACGAAAGAATACATCAACAAACTGATCGAATTGGGCTTCCAGGATCCAAAGATCTATATGGATCTCGTAAGAGTGTATCTGGCAGAAAAAGATACATCTAATGCTCTCAAATACATCGAGTTAGGCAAGGATCTCGCTCCGGATGATGTCAACCTCATCAACACCGAACTGGATATTTATTTGAAGCAGGGTAGATCTCAGGAGCTGATCGACAAGCTTACCAAAGCGATCGAAACAGATCCTAGCAACAGGATATACTACTTCGCACGAGCGATAAGCTATGAGAAGCTTGAAATGCCTGACAAAGCCGAATCGGACTATATAAAAGCCCTTGAAGTGGATCCGGCTTATGGAGATGCGTATTATAACCTGGGTGTGATCTATATCAATAAATGTCGCCCAATAGCAGACAAGATCGACAACTCACAGAAGATGTCGGAGATAGAAGCTTTGGAGAAGGAGATAGACGTCTTGTATATCAAAGCAGCTGAGCAATTCCAGAATGCATTGGAGTATGGTGAATATGAAGAAGCAGCTCGAACTGAATTGATGGGAACGCTCAAGCGTATCTATGCACGTCTGATCCAGACAAATTCAGAATACGAACAGAAATACAAGGACATCAAAGCGGAATTGGGTGAATAAGGATTTCGGAAATTCATTAGTTCATTAGACCGAATGAGGTGAGGTGGCCGTTTAAGCCGCCTTTCTTTTAAAAACGTGTAGTTAACATAATATTAATTATAAGCTAAAACAGTTTGGATTGTTGTATGTTTACAATGACCATGAGTGCTGTACGATCCATATACGACTTATCCGTTGAATCACCGTCTGGTGAGCTGATCCATTTTGAACAATTCAAGGATAAGGTGATCCTTGTCGTAAATACCGCTACGGAATGTGGCTTCACTCCACAGCTGAAACAATTGCAAGATCTGCACGAAAAATACGAGCACGCCGGATTGGTCATCATTGGATTCCCGTGTAACCAGTTCGGTTCTCAAGAACCTCGTTCAAACGACGAAATGATCGACTATTGTGAGCTAAAGCATGGTGTGACCTTTTTACTCACTTCGAAGGTTGATGTCAATGGACCCCATACAGATCCGGTGTTCAAATATATTAGGAAAGAGCTGCCGGGATTTCTTGGAGGCCGCATTAAATGGAACTTCACCAAGTTTCTGATCACGCGCTCAGGAAAACCGTTCAAGCGCTATGGAAGCACAACTAAACCCGCCACTATCGATTCAGACATCTTAGAACTCCTTGAAATATAGGAGCTTACAGATGTGGATATTTTCGAAAAAAAATCCTAAATTTCCAAACCAAACCCTGAACTGTGCGTTTTGTTTAATATTCGCATGAATATGTTGAACAAAAAGAAAGTAGCAGTTATTGGTTCCGGTTTTGCCGGGCTGTCTTCTGCTGCGGTGCTCGCTTCTCAAGGATTGAATGTCGAATTATTCGAGAAGAATGAGCTTCTCGGTGGTCGCGCTCGCCAGTTCTCGCACGAAGGTTTCGTTTTCGATATGGGCCCAAGCTGGTATTGGATGCCTGACGTTTTCGAGCGATTTTACAACCGCTTCAACCACACCACGTCTGATTTCTACGAATTGAAAAAGCTGGATCCCGGCTTTCAGATCATTTATGGTGAGAATGATGATATGAAGATCCCTGCTTCCTGGGAGGCATTACTTGAATTCTTCGAAGAAATCGAAATTGGAGCCGCTGATAAGCTGCGTAAATTCATGGATGAAGCCGAATACAAGTATTCGGTCGGGATCAACGAACTGGTCTACAAACCCGGTTTTTCATTGATGGAATACCTGAGACCTGACATCATCAAAGGGGTTTTCCGTCTTCAGGTATTCTCCTCCTTCAGAAAACATGTCCATAAGCACTTCAAACATCCAAGGTTGAGAGCCTTGATGGAATTTCCTGTGTTATTCCTGGGAGCTTTACCCAAGAATACCCCTGCTCTGTACAGTTTGATGAATTACGCCGGCTTAAAACAAGGTACCTTCTACCCTCTCGGAGGTTTTGGGAAAGTGATCGATGCCATGCGTCAGATCGCTGAAGAGCAAGGCGTGACCATATATTCCGGAGAACCTGTCGAGCATATCGGTGTTACGGGAAACAGAGCCGATCATATCAGCGCGAACGGACACAGCGCAGCTGTAGACGGGATCATCGGTGCAGCCGACTACCACCATATAGAACAGAATCTGATCGATGCGCCCTATCGCAACTATTCCGAGCAATACTGGGGAAAGAA